>Ga0105349_10000008_pt1 | contig 103347 bp, 82 predicted proteins | sample EN1Hudseemescosm_FD_83661 | JGI IMG/M metagenome (GOLD analysis project Ga0105349, IMG submission 83661) | Methane-oxidizing microbial communities from mesocosms in the Hudson Canyon - EN1B Hudson Canyon | ecosystem: Environmental > Aquatic > Marine > Cold seeps | place: Hudson Canyon...
GAGCTACATCGGCTTATGAGCGGGCGAAGAGATTCGAACCCTCGACCTACAGCTTGGAAGGCTGTCGCTCTACCAACTGAGCTACACCCGCTTATTATCATAAAAAATTAAGTGGGGGGAGTAGGATTCGAACCTACGAAGACATAAGTCAGCAGAGTTACAGTCTGCCCCAGTTGGCCGCTTTGGTATCCCCCCTTCTTAAAGAATCATAATTTTTAGCCTATTCAGCTCAAAGGTCAGCAAAATTATACTGTTTTTTATTTTATACAAACTTTTAAATACAAATTGTGATTATAATAATTTATGAATTACAACTCCGTAAATACGAACTATATTATATTTACAAAAATTAATACCTTATGAAATACAAAAGAATATTACTTAAACTCAGCGGAGAAGCATTAATAGGAAATAAAAATTTTGGTATTGATTCTAATAAATTAGAAAACTATTCTAATGAAATTAAAAATATTCAAAATTTAGGAATTGAGGTTGCAATAGTAATTGGTGGTGGAAATATTTATAGAGGTATTGAATCAGAAAAAACTGGTATTGATAGAGTTCAAGGAGATTATATGGGAATGTTAGCAACAGTAATAAATTGTATGGCACTACAAAGTTTTTTAGAAAAAATTGGATGTGATACTAGGTTATTATCAGGCTTTAATATTGATCAAGTATGTGAGCCATTTATCAGAAGAAAAGCCATTAGACATCTAGAAAAAAATAGGATTGTTATTTTTGGAGCTGGTCTTGGAAAACCCTATTTCACAACTGATTCTACTGCTAGTTTACGTGCAATAGAAATTGAAGCAGACATTGTACTTAAAGGCACAAGAGTTGATGGAGTATATAATTCAGACCCTGAAAAATCATCTTCAGCTAAAAAATTTAATGAAATATCCTTTGATGATGTATACAAAAAAAATCTTAACATAATGGATATGACCGCTTTCACCTTATGTAAAGAAAACAATTTACCTATAATTGTTTTTGATATGAATAAACCAGGTAATCTGATTAAAATTATTGAAGGTAAAAAAATTGGTACTTTAATTTATTAATATGGAAGAAATTGATCTAGTATTAGAAGACACAAAAGAAAGAATGGAAAAAACCATTCAATTTCTAACAAAAGAACTAACTAAAGTAAGAGCTGGAAAGGCTATGACAAATATGTTAGATGGTATAAATATAGATTACTATAATGTACAAACCCCAATAATTCAGTTAGCATCAATTAGTACACCAGATAACAGAACATTATTTATAAAACCTTGGGAAAAAACCATTACCCAAGACATTGAAAAAGCAATAACAGAGAGTGATCTTGGTTTAAACCCTCAAAATGATGGTGAAAATATAATAATAAACATTCCACCATTAACTGAAGAAAGGAGATTAATACTTATAAAACAAATTAAAAATGAAGGAGAAAAAGGAAAGATAAGTATACGATCTGTCAGAAAAGAATCCAATGAATACATCAAAAAACTTTCTAATGATGGAGCATCAGAAGATGAAATAAGAACTGGAGAAGATCAAATTCAAAAAATAACTAATTCTTATATTGAGAAAATAGATAATATAATTGGCATTAAAGAAAAAGAATTAATTACTATTTAACTATAGTAACCATTTTCTAAAATTTCATTTTCAACATTTCTTGGAACCAAATTTTTTATTGACTCTTTATTTTTAATTTTTTTTCTTATATCAGTCGATGATATTTTAATCAATTTACCATCAAATAATTCTTTTCCCCTTTCTTTCTTTTTTCTAGGATACACAATTAGCTCATATTTCTTTTTTATAAAGTCACTATCTTTCCATGTATCAAATGATTCTAAATTATCTTCTCCAATAATAATTTTAAAATTATTTTCAGAATAATTAAAAGATAAAAAATTTAAAGTATTAACTGTATAATTAGGTTTTTCTAATTTGAATTCAACTGATGAAGAATAAATATTTTTTAATTTTTTAACAGCATTATTTACCATATTAATTCTAATGTTTTTATCTAAAATTATTGAACTTTTCTTGAATAGATTTTGAGGAGATACAATCAACCAAATTTCATCTACTCTTTTTGAGTTTAAAACTTCTTTAGAAATATGAATATGTCCATTGTGGATAGGATTAAATGTACCAAAAAAAAGGCCTATATTCATTTTTTAATAAAATTTTTTACAATAGTTAATATTTCTTTTTTTGCTCTACTCATTCTATCATTCATTATAATAATATCAAACTTATCCTTCATTTTTATTTCAGACTTAGATTTCTTAATTCTTTCTTTTAAACTTTTATAATTTTCACTACCTCTCACTAATAGTCTATTTTTCAATGTTTCCAAATTTGGAACATCTATAAAGACTGACAATGCATTATTTCCAAAGTGTTTTTTTAAATTCAAACCACCCGAAACATCAACATCAAAAATTATATTTCTTTTTTCTGTTATTAACCTATCCATCTCAGACTTTAAAGTCCCTTTATAATGATTTGTATAAACCTCTTCCCATTCAATAAAATCACCACTTTCAATATGAAACTTAAATTTTTCTCTAGAAATGAAATAATAATCTATTCCTTCATTTTCATTTTTTCTTTTTTTTCTATTAGTTGATGAAACTGAAAAAGAAAGTGATTCAATTTCATTCAATAAAAAAGATGCTATAGTTGATTTTCCGGAACCAGATGGAGCAGATAATATTATGTATTTAGTCTTCATATTCAAAACTAGAGGCTTTTAAGATAAAAAACAATTGGTCAAACTAATCTTATATCACCAAAATTAAGCTTTATTATAGAATCTTTTGTTTGAATAACCAAGATACCGTCTGATAAAACATCTATAATTTTTCCCTTAATTACAGCGGAATTATATTCATACTTCTTTTCTGTCTGATACCAAATAAGATTTTTTTTATAAAAATCAAACTCCTCATGAATTTTATTAGAGTTAAGTTTTAAGTATTCCTTATTAAAAATTGATTTAAAAATTTGAAGAATTTGATCAAGATTATGCTTTTTCATGGTTTGATTAATTGTTGATGTTGCATTCAGAATGCCAAAATTAGTTTGATTAATATTTAATCCGACACCGATCACAGATTTATGTATAAATTTTCGATAAACAAGATTTTCTATTAAAATGCCAGCTATTTTTTTATCATTTACATAAATATCATTTGGCCATTTTATTGAGATATTTTTAATATTAATTTCTAATAATGTCTTAAATATAGAAATTGAAGTAATTATGTGTAATAAAAATTGATTTGATAATTCAATATTTGGTTCTAACAAAAAAGAAAAAGTTAAATTTTTACCCTTTTCAGATAACCAATTATTATTTCTTTGACCCCTACCACCCTTTTGATAACTTGTATTAACCATCGTACCTTCTTGATAGCTTTTTTTTTTTAAAAGTTTCAATAAATAGTCATTTGTAGAGAGACATTCTGTCATAAAAACATAAGTTTTATTATCAAATAAGGTTTTGGCAGAATTATTGCTCATATATTAACTAAATTTAAATAATATTTAATTTCTCTAAAATTGCAAATCAAACAAAATATAAATTCAAACAAACTAAGTAAATTTATAGCTTCTTGTATGAATGAAAATAAAGCTGAAGATATCAAAATACTAAACTTAAAAAAAATTAATAACTCTGTTACTGATTATTTCGTTTTATGCACTGGAAAATCAACTACTCAAATAGGTGCTATAGCTGATATTATAGAGAAAAAGGTTTCAAAAAAATTCAACGAAAAGCCATGGAAAAAAGAGGGCAAAATAAATAAAGAATGGATATTAATTGATTTTGTTAATGTAGTTGTACATATTTTTCAAGAAAATAAAAGAAGTTTATATAATCTTGAAAAATTATGGGGTGACGCTAAATTAGAAGTTGTAAAATAAATTGAAATGAAGGATAATAAAAAAAATATTTTAGAAAAGAAGCCAAAATTTAATACCCAATTATGGATTATATTATTAATATCATCATTTATATACCTTGCGTATGGTCTTTTCAGCAATAATCCAATTAGTATAGATTATAATCGTTTTAATAAAATGATAACAAGTCATGATGTATCAAAAATTGTCGTTGTAAAAAATCAAGAAATTGTAGAGATAACACTTAATGAAGACGCCCTTCAAAACTCTACCTATAAAGATGAACTTGAGTCATCAAAGTTAATCCAAAATACAAATGGTCCCCATTATCAACTTGAAGTATCATCTGTAGAAAGCTTTGAAAAAAGATATTTTGATTTAATAGATCAAATGAAAAAAAGTAATAATAAAGAAGTTGAATACTTAACTGAAAAAAGGTATGATTTTTATTCTTTTCTACAAACGTGGGGATTTACTATTTTAATATTAATTGGATTTTGGTTCTTAATTAGAAGAATGTCAGGAGGAGGAGGTCCTGGAGGTCAAATATTTAATATTGGAAAATCAAAAGCTTCACTCTTTGACAAAGAGAGTAAAACAAAATTAACATTTCATGATGTTGCAGGTCTTGAAGAAGCAAAAGAAGAAGTAAAAGAAATTGTAGAATTTTTAAAAACTCCAAAAAAATTTACAAAACTTGGTGGAAAAATTCCAAAAGGAGCTTTATTGGTAGGCGCACCAGGAACAGGAAAAACTCTACTAGCTAAAGCTGTTGCTGGAGAAGCAGCTGTACCTTTCTACTCATTATCAGGTTCTGATTTTGTTGAAATGTTTGTAGGAGTAGGAGCAGCAAGGGTAAGGGATTTATTTAAAAAAGCTAAAGAAAAAGCACCATGTATAGTTTTTATTGATGAAATAGATGCTATAGGAAGAACAAGAGGAAGAGGACAAATGCCAGGTTCAAATGATGAAAGAGAAAATACCCTAAACTCATTACTTGTTGAAATGGATGGTTTTTCTACCGATTCAGGTGTAATCATTCTAGCTGCAACCAATAGACCTGATGTTTTAGATTCAGCCTTATTAAGACCAGGTAGATTTGACAGACAAATAACTATTGACAAACCAGATTTAATTGGAAGAGAAGCCATTTTTAAAGTACATGTTAGAGAACTTACCTTAAATGAAAACGTTAATCTTAAAAATTTATCGGCACAAACTCCGGGTTTTGCAGGAGCTGAAATTGCAAACGTCTGTAATGAATCAGCTTTAATTGCGGCAAGAAAAAATAAAAAAACTATTGAAATGGATGATTTTCAAGATGCAATAGATAGGGTAATAGGAGGTCTAGAGAAAAAAAATAAGATAATATCTCCAGAAGAAAAAAAGATAGTAGCCTACCACGAAGCTGGTCATGCTATTGCAGGATGGTATCTTGAACATGCAGATCCACTAGTAAAAGTTAGTATTGTACCAAGAGGTATTGCCGCACTTGGTTATGCTCAATACCTACCTAAAGAACAATTTTTATACCAAACAGATCAATTATTAGATGAAATGTGTATGGCACTAGGTGGTCGAGCTGCTGAAGAAATAATATTCGGAAAAATTTCTACAGGAGCATTAAATGATCTAGAACGAATCACAAAAATGGCTTATAGCATAGTATCTGTATATGGAATGAACAAGAATATAGGTAATATTTCATTTTTTAATTCAAAACAATCAGATTATAATTTCACAAAACCTTATTCTGATTCCACTGCTGAAAAAATTGATTTTGAAGTTAGAAAAATTGTTGAAAATGCATACGAACGAACAAAAAACTTACTTATTAATAAAAAAGAACAACTTAAAAAAATTGCTAAAAAATTATTAGAAAAAGAAATTCTTTTTCAAAATGATATAGAACTTCTCATTGGCAAAAGACCATTTAAAAATCCTACAAATTATCAATCTTTTACTAAAGAAAAAGATGAAAATAAAATTGAGGAGAAAATTCAAAAAGATAATGGAGAAAATAAACCTCAAGCTACAGAAGAATAAAAAATTATACTTTGCTGGAGATTTTCATTTAGGAAAACTCAATGAAATTTCATCGATTCAAAGAGAAAAACATATAGTCAAATGGCTTGATAGTATAAAAAAAGATGCACAAGAAATATTTTTAATGGGTGATATTTTTGACTTCTGGTTTGAATATAAAAAGACTGTTCCCAAAGGATACATCAGATTATTAGGGAAATTTATTGAAATAATAGAAGAAAAAATAAACATCCATTATTTTGTAGGAAATCATGACATGTGGACATTAGATTATTTTCAAAATTTAGGAATTAAAGTATATCATAATCCTACAGAATTTAATATTAATCACATAAATTTTTTAATAGGTCATGGAGATGGTCTAGGAAAAGGAGATAATGGATATAAATTATTAAAAAATCTTTTTAGAAATAAAATTTTGCAATTTCTTTTTAGAATACTTCACCCTGATATCGGTATAGTTCTTGGTAAATATTTTTCAAGAAAAAAAAATAATAAAATAGATAATACCATTGCCAATATAAATGATGAAAGAATTGTCAATTATTGTAAAGATTATGAAATAAATAATCATAAAGATATTTATGTATTCGGACATAGTCATAAAGTAACAGAAAGACAGATAAGCGATAAAAGCAAGTACTACAATGTAGGAGAATGGATATATTCTTCACATTTTTTAGAGTCTGATTGTAAATATTTTAAAATAAAAAAATTTTAGTTATTTACTTTTTCTAAAAATTTTAATTGCATCTCTCTTTTAGATAATTCCATTGATGATATTTTGCTAAAAAATTCATCTCTTAATTTATTATTAAGAATATTATAATTTAATAGATCACTCTTTGAAAATGAATTAATAAATTTTGAATTATCATATTTTAATTTATAATTCAACATTTTTAAATATCTATAATTAATAGATTCAAACAACAAAATTTGATTAGCACTTAACTCATCAATATATTTTTCTTTATTATTCTTTATTAATGGTTTAGATAAATTTTTCCACAATTTTCCAGAAGAAGAAGCAACAATTGAATCATCAGACTTATAAAAGTCAATAAAATTATCATTATAATCTATCAAATACTTATCACAAAAATTTTGAATTATTTTTTTTGGATTAGAAAGCAAATCTTCATATTTAATAGAAAAAAAATTTTCTCTAGAGCAATTCTCTTTAATTTTTAATGAAGTTTTTTGATCTCTACACCACTTTTTTGCTAAAAAATATATATGCTTATCTCCAATAGGAGCCTTCATAAATGAAGATGCTACGTCTCTACCATCTCTATAGATATAAATATAAATTGGCTCTAATTCTCTAAAATTATTATTATCAAAAAAATTTAAGTTATATAAACTCTTACAACACCAATATTTTATATTTTTTTCTTTTAAAGCATTTATTTCATATACAGACCTAAAAACTTGAAACAAAGACCTACCCATTACCTTTTCAATTATTTGATTTTTTGTTGGTATTTCATTCCATTTAACTGGATTTAATTTTATCCAACTTATAACATCATCAATAAGAAATTCAAAATTCTTTTTAGAATTTAAATTTCCATATTTAACAAGTAAAGGATAAAAAGTTTTAAGGATATGTGGTGGATGAGGAGCATATATTCCTTGAAGCTGACTCAACATTAATCTTAACAAATTAGACCCTGATCTTTGAGTTCCAATAAACTGTACAAATTTCATCCGTGAAGTTGTAAATAATATCCCAATGCACCAAACGTTAATATTAAAAACAAAGGGTGAATTAATTTTTTTGAAAGAATTAAAAATGATATAATAAATATTACAATATTAAAAGAATTAAAAATTTCTTCTCTAAACATTATAATATAACCCGCGTAACATATAAGTCCAATGATACCAATTTTAAAACCTTTAATCACTATTTTAAAAAAGGCATTTTTTTTGAAAAAATAATATACTCTTGAAAAGAATATGATAATAACTGAAGAAGGAAGAAATATTGAAATTGTAGCTATAAAAGCTCCAACTATGCCATTTATTTTATACCCTATAAAAGTAGCAGTTATTAAAATTGGCCCTGGAGTTATCTGACCCATAGCAATTGAATCAATAAATTCTCTTTGAGTTAACCAACCAAGCTGCTCAACAATTATTTTATCTAAATATGGAATAAAAACATAACCACCTCCAAATAATGTCAAAGATATATTAGAAAAAATTCTAGCTAGATTAAAAGTTTTTGTATCAATTGGCGCATTATTCAAAAAAACATATAGTATAGTCATTATTAATGAAGCAACTATAATACCTTTTATTTTTATAAAATTTTTTGATGAGTTACTAAAAGAAACTCCAAATTTTATTTTGTTTATATTATAAAAAATATTTAAAACACCACAAATTAAAAGAGGTAATATTATTGATATATATCCTTTTACTAAATAAGCAATCAAAAAACTTAAAACGACCAGAGTAAAAGAAAAAATTTTATTTCTAGTGTCTTTAAAAATATCATATGCGACAGTAAAAATAACAGCAGAAACAACCGGCATAACTCCCATAAAGAAAGAAGTAAATCCAGGAATATTTTGAGAATTTAAATATAAATGAGAAAATAAGAGCATAATCAAAAAAGAGGGCAATAATACGGCCAAAAATGATACTACTGCACCTTTCCATCCTTTTAACAAAAATCCAACATATGAAGCTACATTGATTGCCATGGGACCAGGCAAGAAACTAGCCATAGTTATTGCATCAAGGATTTTACTATTTTTAAGTATCTTTGTTCTCTCAACAAATTCATACTTTATCATTGCAATCAACATCATGTAACCACCAAAAGAAATGGTTCCTGTTTTTAAAAAAATAAAAAATAATCTTATATAAGAGATTTTATTTTTCATGATTGATTTTTCTTTATAAATTTAATTATCTTATGCGAAAGTTAATTTATTTTTTTGTTTTAATTATTACTTTTTCTTGTTCTAAGCCAATAGAATTAAAAGGTGATTGGGAAGCAAATGCTTTAATAATAGATAATATTAAAAGGGAAGATTTTCCTGAATTTCCTATAATATCATTTAGATCTGATAATCTTGTTTTTTATTTTAACACATTGTGGGTTTATGAACTAGACGGTGATAGTCTTTTTTTAGCTTATCCAGAAAAACCAGAAAAGGTTGCAAAAGCATTTAAAATAGACTTTATAAATCAGGATCAAATAAATTTAAACTATTCAAGAAAAGTAGCTGTGGACTCTATCATTAGTTTTATATATGTTCCTTACCAAAGTCAATGGTCAAAAATAAATTAATATTTAAAGTCTTATTTTATTTTTTATATTCAGTATTTTTAATTTAAAGTATTTTATTTATATAATATGCCCTATAAAAAGAATAATCACTATTTAAATTCCACAATATTTCACCATTCATATTAGTTATAACAACTCTACTATTCACACTGCTTGCAAAAAGAAATTTATCCTGATCAAAAAGATACACACTACCTTGTTTGAAACTAAATAAATCATCTGGTAAAAAAACACTTTTTTCAATTTGAAAATTATTATTTTTTTCATCCAATTTAAAAATTAAGGCTCTAGAAGATTTTCTTAATTCAGCATCACCATTGTCAAACAACATGTACATTTCATCATCAATTTTATGAATAGCATGTTGTTGATAAAAAATTTCATTCCCAGATAAATCAAAATCTCCATTAATACCAAGTTTCCAAACAATCTGACCAGTTAAAGAATTAATTTTCCATATCTGATTAAAACTTCTAAATGATATTAAAAAATTTCCATCAGAATCAATACTTATTCCATTTGCGTGACTCCAATCTTCTTGTATTTTATATCCATTATCTTCATCTGTTGGATCTACAAAATCAAATATATTCCATTCCCACAACAATTTACCATCAGAATCATATACAACAACTCCATCTCCCTTTAAGCTACTAAATTTGGTATTACCTTTTAATTCAAAATATTTATAAGAAAGTCCTACGTACCTATTTTGATGTTTTAAAATATCATGATGAAGAACATTATTATCTGTATTAATAGATGTTATAGTATCCCCTGTAAATGTAATTTCTTCAATTAGACTCTTTGAAGATAATGATAAATATGATTGTGAATTAATAGTATTAAATGGTCTTGATAGGGTTGTATCTGCCATACCATACCATAATGGTACTCCATCAGAATTAATCAATAGTTGAATCCCTGGATTAGTTTGAGTTCTTAAAAAGATGTATCCATTAAAATTATAATTATTATTATTTTTAATTTCAAATGATGGAAATTTATAAGGAAGATCTCTTGAAGTAAAAGAAAATAGTTGAGAATTATAATTTGAGTTTTTATAAGTTGAGTGAATAATAAAATTATAATTCAGAGAAGGTTGTAATAAAGTTAAGTTTATCTGATGGTCTTTTTTAGCTTTTGAAACTATAGATCTAAGTTTATAACCAATAGAATCCACAGGCCAATAAGATATGTATGCTTCTGCTTCTCTATCTAATGAAAACTTAATGCTATAATTTGGATAATTATACGAAGCTGTTTCAAGAGTTACATCACTATAAATAAGTTTATTATCACAAGAAAAAATAAATAATAATATTAAAAAATACGATATTCTATATACGATCATTTCCTTACTACTAATTTAGTTGATTTGTGAGATCCATCAGAAAAAATTACGTACATTATATAAACTCCACTGTAAAGATTTGAAGTTTCAATTTTATAATTTTTCTCATCACTTTTATAGAAATCCACTTTTTGTTTAATTCCATTTAAATCATACAATTCAATAGAAGAAATTGATTTAGAAGACTCATTAATTAAATTAATAAATGAATTATTTCTTGTTGGGTTAGGATAAATAAGATAATCATTTGAATAATTCTCTATTTTATTAATTATATCATCCCATTGAAAATATGTCTTTGCTAAATTAAAAGCATCTTCACCAATATTTATTCCAATTAATCTTCCAGGAAGATCATCAATATAAGGATGAATACCACCCCATATCCTTGAAAGTGAACACTGATCAGCCGCATCTTCATATTTAGCCCACTGAAGTATCATATCCATAGATGGACCATTTTCAAAAACCAAAAATTCATTTTTATTAATATGAAATTCACCCATACCACCAGGAAAAAATGGACTTCCAGTAATTTTTGATAGTACTATTGCTGCTGCTTTTGAGTATGTAGAATGACCAGAAACATAACCAGCAAAAGGCGGTGTAACAAAAGTAGGTCTTTGATATGGCCACCAATTTTCAGCAAGAATCCAACCAGAACCTGATTCACCAGAACTACCTTGACTTGTATGACCATTCCAAGTAAATAACTTAATCTTTCCAAGATTCTCTAAATTATCACCAACTAAAGGATCATCTACATGAACAAGTTCAATATAATTATCTATTAAATTAATTCCATTGATATTATAATTTAAAGAATCAACATATGTTGACTGACCCTGATCAGATAAATATCTTATTACTGAAATTGGTCTTATATAATCATAATACCCTTTAATGCCCCAAGATGTAATTGCAGCATCATGCATTGCTCCTCCCAAAGTAAAATATGATTTAATATCCCACTCTAAATCATCTAATATCTCTCCTTCTCCTTCAAACTTTTTTTCTAAAAATTCACTATCATTAACTTGATTTAATATAACAAACCAATGTCCTGGGGGTGTCTCAGAATCAGGTCCATCAGCCCAAAATTCTGCTAATACTCTTGTGTAATCACCTCTATGAACTAATTGTTCTTCATATGGCATTCCAGTTATAGGGTTTGATTCATAACCATTTCCATTATCACCTCCATCAAAATAATTATAGAAAGATAAATATTCATCAATTGTATTTGGATAATTTATTACATTTCCTATCGATTTAGGAGAAATATCCCAGATTACCTCATCTTTTCTATCTAGATGAGAAGACCAAACTGAAACCATTGAAAATGCTTGTTTAAAAATATTATTTGACTGATTCTGATTAGTAGTATCTAAGTATGGAGGATCACCAGGGTCATGATATACCTTATAGATATCATCATCTCTAACCTTGACAACCATATCTTCTTGTAAAAGAGCAAATGGTAATACGTTCCCCCATTCAGGAGAAATAAAATCAGGCACACCCTCAATAAGATTCCCTGATTGATCAATAAACTCACCCAATAATAAAGATTGCCATCTATTAGGATCTATTATATCTGGATTACCTGGTAATTCAGGGTTTAAAGGAGGATTAAGTGGTTTATAATAAGTATTTGAATAATTATTTATTTCATTAGAATTATCACTCAAACCATATTCAATATATAATTTTGAAAGGTAATTACCAATTGATCTAGGGTCTCCACTTATATAATCCAAACCATTATAATTATAATCATAATCCAAATTAATCATCATAGAATCAATTCTACCTAATGTAATTGCAGCATTTACAGAATTCTTAAACCGCTGTCTTAAAAGGTTATAGGATGAAAATGAAATAATTTTATTTAAGGCATCTTCATCAAAAGATGAATTTTGAGGATAAACAAAACTATAATTAATATCATCTATTATTTTGTTTAATAGGTATGATGATAAATTAATATTATCAACTATTTTATTTTTTATAACAAAGGCATCATACATCATTGCAGATATATGAAAAAGATTTCTTGCATGAATAGGTGGTCTTGCAAAATCATTACGAATTGCATCAAGCAAAACTTCCATCCATTTTCTTGCTACACTTTTATCATATTCCTCTGATGTAGAAGATTCTTTGACAAGATTTAAAATTGTAAATTCTTTAACAAATTCACAACCAAAAGAATCTCTAACTCTTATAACATGATCCCCTGAGGTTATATTTGAGATGTAAAAGTTATTTTCTAAATATATAGAATTATCTAAAGAGACATAATAAGAAATATTTTCATCCAATCCTGTAATTTTTATAGAACTAGAATGGGTAGAAGTTATGTCTTTTTTTATCAATGAAAATTCAGGCAAATTTTCTACAGTAACTAACATTGAATCAGACATAAAAATGTTACCATCTCTATCAGTTACCTCTACAAAGTAATAACCCTCATCATATACTGTGATTTGTTTTGTAGTATCACCATTAGACCATTTATAAGAATTAAAATCTCCAGATTCTAAGATGACAGAACCTCCTTCACAAAAGGAAGAAAAACGAGAAAAAATTCTTGGAGGAATTAAAGAAGACCCTTCAAAAAGATTTAAAGTTGAATTAATATTAGGATCAACTATTTTATCAATTATTCCTGACGACCATCTAATTATCAAAGAATCAATTTTTGAATTAGTATCTATACCAAAAAATATAGTATTAGCATTCTGAGAAATATACCCCTGAGTTGAATGGGATAATCTACTCTGCATAAGGTCACCAGAATATAATTCTAAAATAGAGCCATATCCATCATTATTAGATTCTAATCCTACGAGATTGACCTTAATCCAATTATTAGGTCCTGCATAAGTATTCTTAAATAAAAAAGAATTTGAAGGAAAATTATTTAAAACCACAATATCGGGAAGACCATCATTGTTAAAATCACCAATTCCATTCCCAAAACTACTAACTGTATCCATTTCAAGGCCTACAGAAGAATTAAGAGTAAAATATTTACCAAAAATATTAGAATAATAAGCACTTGATAAGGGATCTGTACCAATAATGGAACCACTAACATATATATCTTCATATCCATCTAGATCAAAATCTTGAAATTGTGAACCCCACCCAATGCCATTAAAAGAAATGCCTAATTCATTAGCGGACTCAGTAAAAGTTAAATCCTTATTGTTTACAAACATTTTATTACCAACTTCTACATTGGTAGAATAAATATCAAAATATCCATCATTATTATAGTCATTAACGGAAACAGACATTCCATTCATAGGAATCCCAGTGTTTGAAGAAGTGCTTATATCTGAAAACGTGTTATTTGCATTATTATAATAGAGAGAATTAACTGTCATTTTATCATTAGCTATATACAAATCCTGAAAATTATCTTTATTTATATCTATAAAAGTAGCACAAAAAGGAAGTTTTTTTAATTCCAAAATACCAGATGTAGAAGTTATATCAGAAAAATAACTACCAGCATTACTTAAAAATAATTTACTGGTATTAACAGTAGAATCTTCATTTCTATAAGTTTGATATAAATCTAAATATCCATCATTGTTAATATCCGACCAGGAAGAACCAAAAGAACTAGAAATAGAATCTGGCAATCCAACTTGAGAGGTTACGTCATTAAAATATAAAAAACCTTGATTTTGAAAAAGCTTATTCTTTCCATTAAAAGAAGTAACGTATAAATCTTTATCGTGATCATTATCATAATCTATCCATAGGATCTGCTTTGCTTGATAAGGAAAATCAATATTTAAATTTATAAGCTCAAATTTATTATTAGAATTTTTAAAAAAAAGAATTGAATTTTCTGAATTTGTAGGTATGGATATATCATCGAGTCCATCTTGATTAAAATCAACAAAACTTACTCCAGCACCAGATACCCCATTAAAATAAGTGTGATTAAAATCTTCAAAAGAAGATACTTCATTAAAATAAAGTTGAGAAAATAGATTTGATTTATTAAATGACAGTAATAAAAGAAAGAGTACTATTCTTTTAATCATGAAGCTAAAATAAAAGAAAAAAAAGTTAAATAATCAAAAGATTAGATAATCATACAAAAAAAAAGGTAACGACTTTCATCGTTACCTTAATTTTTTCATATATGTAGAAATATATGAGAATACTAGTTAGTTAAGTCCTGCCGGCCATAAACCACCTGACCAATTGGTCATATCTGTTACTCCAGCCTCACCATAATCATTGACCCAGTCAACAACTAAAGTAGTTCGATCAGCTGATAAGTCTACATCATTAAACATGTAAACCTCTGACCATTGTGAAGCACCAGTAGGTGATAAAATACCACATGCATCTTGAACTTTTAGATTACCCATAGGTTTTCCAGTCCACCCACCATAGCAGGTAAGATAAGCACCATATGAGAAATCACCACCAACAACGGCGTATAAGTTTTCAGCTCCAGATTTCTCCCATTCAAAAGACATACTAGAACTTGTAAGACCACACCATCCAACAGTTACCGTATTGAATGTACCTTCTAAAGCAGAAGGACATACAATAGCAACATCAAGATAGAATAAAGCTCTAATAGCATTAGAAGACTTCATATTTGGTCCCGTGTTATCATTAGTAAACACAGTACCGTCTTTCTTTGTTATAGTAAAATGATACCTAAAATAAGCACCACCATCTATATCAGCAGCTGTAGCTCCAACCGCAGCCAAAGCACCTGAAAAAGGTAGGCTGATATCAGAACTAAGATAACCATCAGAATTCGTTACAAATTCTCCAGAAGAAATAGTTTGAAAATCTGTTCTACCTCTACTTTTACTTCCACCATGAATAATATCAACATACTCGATGTCAATATCAAACTCAGCGATATTAGCTCCTTTAGCCTCATCATAATACTCTACATGTAATTCAATAGAGGAACTTGGTATATCAAAAAAGTTATACTTACCTGTTTGAGACATTTTTCTAGCAAATGCGCCTTTATCCATAACTTCAAAAAGCTCAACTGGTATTTCTGGTTCCCCACAAGCAATCGCTGTCAATGTAGCGATAAAAATTGTAAATAGTTTTTTCAAATTTTTCATATTATTATATATTTAAAAAATTAATTTAAACTTCCAGCTCTATCCCAAAAGACTTTCTCACCTAAACCAGTTCTAACGGGTGCGTTAGCATTTAAGTTCGTTACATCTGAAGGATAAGGAAACAACCTTGGAAAAGTTCCAGCTGAAGCTGCCTTCATAGAAGATTGCATTTCAGTTGGATGTCCAGTTCGTCTCATAGAGTTAAATGGTTCAATACCATTACCCATACAAGCTAATCTGAATTCCTTAACAATAATGTTAAGTTTAGCTTCAGAATCGCCAGCAGCATCGTATGCATTAAGAACATAGTTAACATAACTGTTTATGTTTCTATCTTCAGGAACACCACCAATACCATCAGCATTAAAATCACCAACAGTTCCCCAACCAGCTGAGTAAGTCATTACTTCATCAATTGATTGTCTTACAGCTGTTTCAAGCATGTCTCTAGCATTTTCACTAGATAATCCATCTTGAGCAGCCTCTGCTCTCATGAAATATATCATACTTGACATTAACATTGGTTGATGTCCATCACCACCACCACCAGTAGTTCCTTGGCGTTGTGTGTGTGAAAATCCACTACCAAAAACTCCAGTAGCAGCATTACCATCATCATACATTCCTGCACCAGGATAAATTCCTCTAGCAGTTCTTTTTTGACCATCAGGTGGAGTACCATCATCATTACCATGATCTCTTCCCCAATAACCTTTTGCATTTTTTGGATCAGCATCTACCGCATTACTACCTAAACAAAATGGCCAAGTAGTTGTAACTCCATATGCGTTAACATAAGGATCTCTGTACCAAAGTGGTTCAGTTCCAACAACAACACAGTCTAAAGTGAATAAGTCTTCGTTAGAAGCATCCAAATCTTGCCTTTTATAATAGTATCTAAGCCTTGGATCTGGAATTCCTTTTTCTTCATGTAATTCCCACTTAAAGTAGTTAGAAGTATAGGAGCTAGCACCACTTTCGTATGCTCCAGAATACCATGGATGTCTAGAATTAGGATTTGATCTGTTAGTTCCATACTGGAATCTCCAGTCATCAGCACTAGCATCTATAACTCCAGCAGCTAAAGCAGAAGAAATTCCACCAGCATCACCTTTGTTTAAAGCCATTCTAAATTTCAAAGTGTTCGCTAATTTAATCCACTTAGCAGCACTTGATCCATAATAGATATCAACACCAGGAGCACCAATTGCTGTTTTATTTAAATCAGCAATAGCCTCATCATAAAGACCAGCAGCAACATCATAAACAGATGTCTGAGCGTCAAAACTAGGTTGAGCATTTTCTGTACCTTTCCATGCTTCAGTATAAGGAACATCACCATGTTTATCAACAAGCATTTGAAGAATATAACCCTTCAAAATTTTACCTGCACCAACATGAATCCATGATTCTTTCTCTGCAGCCATAAGGTTCATAGCATCTATATCAGGAACTAATCCCGCATAAGCACCATTCCACGACCCATTAAAAGAACCAGGAGTGTATGCATTTTCATAGGTTGAACCCCATGTCATACATTCAATTCTAGTTACCTGTAACATTGGCCATTGATTACCTGCCCACCATCCAGCAAAGCTTGTTTGTATTGCATTCCAGTATAAATCTAAACCAGCATTTTCAGCCGTTACAGCGTTTGGATTATTTAATTGATCCAAATCTGTTAAATCACAAGAATACCCAGCAAATACAAAAGCTATAATTAAGAATAATTTATTTATCTTTTTCATATTATATAAAATTTATAAATTAAAAAGTAAGACTTAATGTAGCACCATACTTCTTAGCAGTAGGTCCCGTCATTTCATCAAATCCTCTAACATTATTACCAGTACCATAACTTGAAACCTCAGGATCAAAATTAGAATCCTTAGGCGTGTTATATGCTAAATGCCATATATTTTGAGCAGAAAGTGTCAAACTAGCATTTCCAAAAGGTGTTCCATTAAGGAACGATTTTGGAGCTACAAGAGAAAGAGATATTTCCCTCAATCTCATAGTTGAAGCATCATACACAGATTGTTCATCATAGAAAACACCAGTGTTTGGCCAGTAATGTTGATTAGCAGTAGTTTGCTTAGTATATGGAGTTCCGTCAAGTTTCAAACCTGAAGTTATAACAGGAACGAATCTATCAAATCCAGTATTACCAAGAATACCTCTACCAGTCATTGTTGATACGGTTGTAGTGAACATATCTCCACCAACTTGATGATCAAACTGTACTCTAATTGTTGCCCATTTATAAGACAAGGTGTTAGTAACACCATAAACAAAGTCAGGCTGAGGATCACCAATCATACCAGTTCCTAAATAGGTGTAACCACCATTAGCATCTAGGAAAGGAGTATAATTAAGTCTATCATCAGAATGCACTTGAGTAACATCTAAACCATCTAGCGAACCATAGTCTCTAGAAATAGTAGACCCTTCCATAATACCAAAAGGCATTCCAGGAATTGCAATATTTCCACGACCGGTATAACCAGCAACATAAACTTTACTAATACCATCAGCAATAGACAACACTTCACTTTTCAGTTTAGAGAATTGTCCTGTAACTTCCCATGTAAAATCTCTCGACTGTACAGGAACTACATTTATTATTGCTTCAATACCTTTATTATTGATTGATGCAGAGTTCACAGTAGAACTACTGTAACCAGTAGACTGATCTAACTCTAAATCAATAATCAAGTCTTCAGAATCCTTAGTATATGCAGATATATCAATACCTACTCTATTTTTAAGGAATTTACCTTCGATACCCAACTCTAATTCTTTATGAATCTCAGGTTTAATACCTGCGTTAGCATAAAAATTACTAACAGCATTAGAGTTAAGAGTTGTACCACTATTAGTCATAAATACATTCGTGTTGGTATTCAAACTACCCCTTGTACTATAAGGAGAAGGATAACCAGCAGAAGTACCAAAACCAAATCTTACTTTCAAAAAGTTAAGATTTTCGTTATTAATATCTAACGCTTTAAGTGGTAAAACAGAAACCGAAGTAGAAGGATACAATACAGATCTATTTTCTGGCTCCAAAGTTGAAGTCCAGTCGTTTCGAGCAGAAGCTTCTAAAAACGCAAAATCTTTATATGACAAACTTAAGTTTGCATATGCACCATATGTATTCTCACGTAAAAAATAAGAATTTGCAGTAGTAGTATTGAAATTCGAATGATCAAAGAAATTAAAAATGAATTGATAAGAACTATTAATTTGATGCAGCTCATAATTTCTAGATTTAAGATTAGCTCCTACAAGGAAGCTTAAATCCAAATCTTGATTAAGTTCAACTGAACCATTTAAATTAACAGTTTGATCATAATTCACATTATTTCTATTTGATGTCATGTATCTACCATTAACAGCATACCCTTGTACACCATTCTTGTTGATCATGTAGTTATTCATAAGACTAGTTCTATCTATACCTATTCTATAAGATATACTTAAGAAGTCAGCTATCTCGTAGCTAAGCCCCATGTTACCAATGAATCTAGTTACATCATCTCTATCGTGAGCGTTATGCAAAGTCCAAAGTGGATGTTGCATACCATTGTTACCCCTATAATACACACTACCACCAGTATCAGGTCTCTCATAAGGAAGACCAAATAAATTCCAACTTCTTGGAGTGTACATCACATTACCAAATAATGATACCTGTGTAGAATTTGAGTTTCTACTAGGAGCAGTTGGTGGCTTAATAGCTTGTGATTCAATATAATTGAACGAAGCAGTAAGCTTAAGACCATTTGATAGTTGTGTATTAGCACCTAAAGAGAAATTATGTTTTGTGTACTCGTTAAATGGAATATATCCATCATCCTTAGTCCAACCATAATTTGCTTTAATACTTGAATTATTACCTACTCTAGCACTTATACCAAGGGAAGTATTTTTTTGACTTCCATCAACAAAAAAGTTTTGTAGGTTATCATATGCTTGATATTTCCATCTCGCTCCAATAAGCTCAGGGAAAACACCATGCCATATAGCTCTATCATATGGGTGTTTAATAGTACCATCTGTCAATCCATTTCTATTTGGTTGGTCAAAAGGAGCGCCCCAGTTACTAAAAGCAGCTGCAGCGTTATTTTGCCATCCATTACCATATTGATCTTGATCGTCAGGTAAACTTGCTACCTTATTAACAAAATATGATTGACTAAATGAAACTTCTACTTTCTTATTACCTACAGGTCCACCAAGTTGACCAGTTTTTGTAGTAATAAGAATCACACCATTTCTACCAGCTTCACCGTATAATACGGTAGCAGCAAGTCCTTTAAGCACACTAACTTCAGCAACGTTATTAGGATCTAAATCTAAAAATCTACTTGAGGCAGTAGCACCACCACTAGTAAATCCTCTGTCTGAATAAGTTGATGCATCAATTGGCACACCATCTAAAACGAACATAGGTTGATTAGAACCTGAAATAGAGGAATACCCTCTAATAATAATATTTGTTCCAGTTCCTGTAACACCACTTTGAGAAGTGATATCAACACCAGGGACCTTCCCTCTTAATAAACGTGCTATGTCTGCTTCGGGTCTAGCTTCAAGCTGTGAACCACCAACAGAAGTTACCGCATATCCCAATGCAGCTTTTTCTTTGGTGATACCCAATGCAGTTACAACAACCTCTTGAAGTTCTTCAACCTCAGAGCTCATAACTACATCCACCACTGATCTCGCACCTATTTCAATTTCTTGAGATGCCAAACCAATAAATGAAAATACCAAGGTACCTCCATCAGACGGTACGTCTAATGAATAAGAACCGTTAACATCAGTTGTTGTACCAACGGTCGTACCTTTTATGATAACATTAACACCTGGGAGTCCGCTTCCGTCCTCATCAGATGAAATATTACCTGAAATAGTTCTGTCTTGAGCCCAAACGTTGGATGCCAAGAACAAGAAACTAACTAGTAAAAATCTAAACATAGTTTAATTGTTTAATTTATTTAACAATTGTTTTCAATAAAATAATACTGTAAAATACAACTAATTTGAGCAAAAAGCACAAAATTTCCTGTAAAATACAGCCATCAATCCCAATCCTTAATTCTAATAAAAAGGGCCAAGATTGAATCAGTTTTAGGTTTTTTAACAAAAACCAATAGCTATTACACGCAGCAATAGCCTTCAAATATATACAAAAAGTAGCCATTTGAATAAATATTCTTTTTTTTTTAAATAATCAACTTAAGGACAATTTTTATATGAATTAAAGAATTTTAAATTCTATTCTACGGTTTTTAGAATTTTCGACTTTATCTTCTCGTGGTTTTGTATTCCCGTAACCTTTATAAGATAGGTTATCAACTCCACCTTTAGAGATCAAATATTCATAAACAGAATATGCTCTTTTTGATGACAGATTCATATTATATACATCTTCGCCAACATCATCAGCGTGTCCACCTATTTCAATGTTTAAATTCTGATTCTTAAGTAGCCAAGTATGAATTATATCGAGATATTTTTTTACCTCCACATTTAAATCATACTTATCAAAATCAAAATAAACATTTTCTAAAATAAAATAAGTCTTCATTCTATTCATTAGAACAATTAAATCTGTTTTTACTTTTTGACTTTTAATTATCTTAGGTTCATAACCCTTCAAATTCAATAAAAAGTTTTCACCTTCAAAATTTTGTCTTTCTATATAAACCCTACCTTCATAATTAAAATCAATGGTAAATAAGTCATCTTTAATTTTACTGTTTATCAGAGCAATATTTGGTCTAAGAATTTTTTTTGTTAATGAATCCATAACAAGAAAAGATAAATGATAATTTAAGTCCTTATCAATAATTGGATTTACTTTTCCAATGATAAGTTTACTTTTTACTGTACTATTAAAAATATTTTCTTCGGTATATACTACCATCCCATCACCCATAACGAATGATGACTGATCCAGTTGGTTATTAATTTCTAATCCAAGATTATTAACATTTCCAAAATCCATATTAAAATTAGAAGCTCTATATATATCAAAACCTCCAAAAGAATTTGCTCTATTTGAAGAAAAATAAAAATCTAACATGTTCTCTGAAATAAAAGGTGCAATGTCATCAAACTCAGTATTTACTTCTCCACTTAAATTTTTTGCACGTGACCACCCAACATTAGTTCTGATGCTATACCAAATATCTCTTCCCCCCTGACCACCAGGTCTATTAGAAACAAAAAATAATATATTCCCATTAGATGACAAATTAGGCTGAGAATCCCAATACTTAGAATTTATATTTTGATCCATTTTTTTAGGTATTGTCCAAATCCCATCTATCATTTCTGAGTAAAATAAATCACAACTATTTTTTTTAAAATTTAATTCACAGGATGTGTACACCATAAATTTAGAATTGGAACTAAAAGATATAGATCCTTCATTATTTTGAGTATTAATTTTTGAACTTAACTTATTCGGTATTTTCCAACCATCATATTTGTCTTTCTCAACATAAAAAATATCTTCATCATCAAATAAATTCATCCCTTCTCTACCAGTAAAATAAATCCTATTTAAAGAAGAATTAATAAATGGAGAATATTGAAAAGTATAATGTGAAATACTAGATTTTGATTCAAAATAAAACAATGAAGAGTCAAATTGATGATTTAAATAATAACGAATATTGATAAGATACTTGGAAAGCAAAGGAAAATTTTCTTTTTCATTAATTCCATTCAAATATTTTTGAGAGAGAAAAATTTTTCCATTTAAAAAATGATATTCACCCAATTGAAATTTTACTTCATCATCAAATTTTTCACATAGTACATCTTCATAACTCTCAAAAGCTTCAACAAAACTTTTAAAATCATGTAGTTTCTTGTATGAAAGACCAAGCTTATATATGGCAGGACAATAACTTGAATTAATATTAATAGCCTTTTTAAAATAAGTTATTGCATCATCAAATTCTCCTATTTTAAAAAATTCATTTCCCTTTAAGTATAATTTTTCATATTTTTTATCTTTAGATAGCACTATGGATTCAAAAAAGAAAAATATTAAAATAAAGTTTATTAAAAATTTATAATTCATAGAATGAAACTAATCTACACCTAAAAACTTATGAATTTGTAAAGATAGCTTCCACTTAGGATTCTCTTTTATATAATCAAAAATTAATGGATTTACTTTTTTTTCAACTGACCATTCTGGCTGCAGAAATAAAGAAGAATTTTTTTTTAATAATTGAGCATGAGACTCTGCCCATTTAAAATCTAACTTATTACAAACAACTATTTTTAGTTCATCTGATATTTTGTAAAATATATCGAGTGGTTTTTTAAATTTTTTTGGTGAAAAACATATCCAATCAAAAGAACCCGATAAAGGTTGTGTTCCTGACGTTTCTAAATGTATTTTTTTATTTAATTTTTTCAATTCTTTAGTAAGAAGATCTAAATTATAGAGCAAAGGTTCACCACCAGTAATAACTACAAAATTTGTCTTGGCCTTTTTGACCTTATTCATTATTTGATTTATAGAAATATATTGCTCATCATCTACAGACCATGATTCTTTAACATCACACCAATGACAATTTACATTACAACCAGCAAGCCTTATAAAAAAAGCAGGTTTCCCTGAATGAGCTCCTTCACCCTGAATACTATAAAAGCATTCCAACACAGGAAGTTTATCTTGATTCTTCAAAATTAATTTTGTAAGCTTTTAAAGTATTTTGAATTAGCGAGACTATGGTCATAGGTCCAACTCCACCAGGAACAGGGGTTATATGACTTGCTTTTTCTTTAACAGACTCAAAATCTACGTCTCCCTTTAATACATAACCTTTTGTTTTATTTAAATCTTTCACTCGAGTAATCCCAACATCAATAATCACAACTCCATCTTTAACCATATTAGCCTTAAGAAAATTTGGTACTCCTAATGCAGATATAATTATATCTGCATTCTTAGTGAAAAATTCTAAATTTTTTGTTCTACTATGAACGACTGTTACTGTTGAATTACCCAATTTAGCCTTTCTACTCATAAGAATGCTTATTGGCCTTCCAACAATATTACTCCTTCCAATCACTACAGTATGTTTTCCGTTTGTATCAATATCATATCTTTTCAATAGCTCTATTATTCCATAAGGTGTAGCTGAAACAAAAGTTTCCATATCGAGAGCCATTTTACCAAAATTTGTAGGATGAAATCCGTCCACATCTTTTTTCGGATTTATTGCTAAAAAAACTTTATCCTCATCTATATGTTTTGGAAGAGGTAATTGAACTATAAATCCATCTACCTCTTTGTCATTGTTTAATCTAGTAATTTCTCTTAATAGTTTTTCTTCTTTTATTTCATAAGGGAGATTTATTAAAGAAGATTTAAATCCCACTTGCTTACATGAAGCTACTTTATTCGACACATAGGTTAAGCTTGCACCATCTTCACCCACCAAAACTGCAACCAAATGAGGGGCTCTTCCTCCTTTAGATATAATTTCTTCAACCTGATTTTTTATTTCTTCTTTAATTAAAGTAGATATTTTTTTTCCATCAATTATTATAGCCATAAGATTACTGTTCAATTTTTAACACTGCCATAAATGCTTCTTGTGGTATTTCTACATTACCAACTTGTCTCATTCTTTTTTTACCTTTTTTTTGTTTTTCTAATAACTTTCTTTTTCTTGTAATATCACCACCATAACATTTTGCAGTAACATTTTTTCTTAATGCTCTTACTGTTTCACGAGATATAATTTTAGTACCTATTGAAGACTGAATTGCAATTTCAAACATCTGTCTTGGAAGGAGTTCTTTTAACTTTATACATAATTTCTTTCCCCAATCATAAGCTTTTTTCCTATGAACAATAGCAGACAACGCATCAACCTTTTCCCCATTTAACATAATATCTATTTTAACCATTTTTGACTTTGTAAAACCAGACAATTCATAGTCCAAAGATGCATATCCTCTTGAAATAGATTTCAACTTATCATAAAAGTCAAAGACTATCTCTGACAAGGGTAAAGTAAAAGATAATTCAACTCTATCCTTTGACAGATATAACTGATTAGTTATAATCCCTCGCCTATCAATACAAAGCTTAATAATACCACCAATATAATCAGATTTTGTTATTATTTGAGCAGTAATAATAGGTTCTTCAATATATGAAATTTCATTTAACTCAGGCATTTCTGAAGGTGCGTATATACTTAATAAATCTCCATTCGATTTTGTACATTTAAACTCTACAGATGGAACAGTTGTTATTACTGACATATTAAACTCTCTTTCTAATCTTTCTTGTATTATATCCATGTGCAACATACCTAAAAACCCACACCTAAAACCAAAACCCAAAGCAGCAGAAGTTTCTGGATCCCAAATTAATGAAGCATCATTTAATTGTAATTTTTCCAAAGAACTTCTTAACTCTTCATAGTCAGAAGTTTCTACAGGATAAATTCCAGCAAAAACCATTGGTTTAACATCTTCAAATCCTTTAATTAAGAGATTAGATGGGTTATCAGAATGGGTTATCGTATCACCAACTTTTACTTCTTTTGCATTCTTAATACCCGAAATTAAATAGCCAACATTTCCGGCTTCAATTTTAGATTTTGGTTCTTTTTTAAATTTTAAAATACCAATTTCATCCACACTATACTCTTTTCCTGTATTTATAAATTTAACTTTGTCTCCTTTACTTATCTTTCCATTAAACACCCTAAATAAAACTTCAATTCCTCTAAAGGAATTAAAAACTGAATCGAAAATCATAGCTTGCAATGCATTATTAGGATCACCTTTTGGAAAAGGTATTTTTTTAATTATGGTTTTAATAACCTTTTCAATACCAATACCTTCTTTTGCACTAACATGTAAAATATCATCCGATTTACATCCTATTAAGTCAATAATTTGATCTGATACCTCATCTATCATTGCACCTGGCAAATCAATCTTGTTAAGAATAGGTATAATTTCTAGACCTTGCTCTAGCGCAAGATATAAATTTGATATAGTTTGAGCTTGAATTCCCTGAGATGCATCAACTATTAATAAAGCTCCTTCACATGAGGCAATTGATCTAGATACTTCATATGAAAAATCAACATGACCAGGAGTATCTATTAAATTAAGTACATAACTGGTATTATCAATTTTATGACTCATCTGAATCGCATGACTTTTAATGGTAATTCCTCTTTCTTTTTCAAGATCCATATCGTCAAGCAATTGATCAGTCATATATCTTTTATCAACAGATCCAGTAAATTCTAATAATCTATCTGCAAGTGTACTTTTGCCATGATCAATATGAGCTATTATACAAAAATTTCTAATGTTTTCCATAAAATTTAGATTCCAAAATTAGATAATTATTAGTTAAAAAAATTATTCTACAGATTGTATTATGTAAGCCTTGCTAGGATCTATTTTTCCCTTTAGGAATTTTAAATATAATTCGTGTAGTTCCATTCGGCCCTCAACATAAGTTAGTTTTAAATAATTCTTAATTTTCATTATAAACTCTTGCATTAGATTGTCTGCCAGTAACATGGTTTCTTTAACTCCCATTTTTTTGTATCTATTTTCAGCATGACTTGGGGCAAAGAAAAATTTGGAATTAGGAATTGATTTAAAATCCATTCTTGAAGACCAATCTGCTAATCCAACTAAACAAACATGCTTTAATAAATCACCAAAATAATTATGTATTTTTTCTAAATAATCTGAATTACCAGCAAAATCAATAACTATTAATTTAGATTTATTCAGCTCCATTTCAAGACTATCATAAGCTATAACTGTATCATAAAACCCAATATTTAATAAAAAGTTAATATTCTTTTTAGATGTAATCCCAATAATCTGTTTTTGATCTAATGCTTTATTTTTTTTTAATAAAAAAGCCAAAGATAAAGCTGTTTTAGAAGAAGCACTTGTAAGTATTATTTGATCAGAATCAAAAAAATTTTCATCTTTCAAAAAATAATAATTTAAAAATGAAGTTAAAAATAGTGGCTTGATCGTAGGATGATATTCTAAAATTTGATTAGAATTTTTTGAAACTTTTATGTACTGGTTATACACAGCCGGTAAATGTTTTCTGTGATTAAAGTCATCTACAAAACCAAACGATCTTATGTTTTTTGGACTAACTTTTAAATAATTGCTCATTGGAAAATATCCATAATATCGATTGCCCACCAAAACGTTCTCATGATTAGAAGATATCACATTTGCAAAACCCCAAACTGGAATAATACCATAAGGCTCTTTAGTTGGAAAAAACTTCCAATAACCTAATGTATTACCCATGATAGCATAGGTAATATTATTTGAAGTAAAGGCGTATTTTTCTATTTTTAAAATTACCTCATTTTTCTTGGAAATTGGTCTTTCATTATCCAAAAATGTAGCTGCTAAAAGATCATTTTTATTTACTAGAAATTCAGTATTTGATCTACTCATAAACAATTTTTATTCTATACCTTTTTTAAGTTTCCATCTTTTATGAGACCAAAGCCATTCATGTGGTCTTTCATTAATTAAATCTTCTACAGTTGAAGCATATAAAGGTAGAATTTCTGTTTTATCTTTATCATAAGGGGGAGAAGACAAATGTTTAAATTCAATTGTATATTTTCCCCTTTTCATTCTTTTCATAGACAAAAAATATACTATGCTATTAGTAATTTTTGGAAGGCGTTCAATTCCTTGAAAAAACGCTGTATCTTGATTTAACATTTTTGTCCAAACTTTTGAGTTCTTAGAACCTGGAGATTGATCAGCCGCTATAACCAATGCTTTTACAGAATTTAAATTGTTTTTTAAAAATTTAACAGCTTTTCGATCTTCGATAAGAATTGTTCCAAACTTAGATCTTCCTTTATACATTATCTTATCAAAAATATTACTACTCAGTTTCTTATAGATACCATGAACATTAGAAATTAAATTAATTTCAAGAGATATTAACAACCATTCCCAATTACATTGGTGACTTGTTATTAAAATTACCCTTTCATTATTTTTTATATGATTATTTATAGGTTCAATATTTTTATACTTAACACAACTTTTTAATTCTTTTTTTGAAATAGAATAACCCTTAATTGTTTCTATAAAAACATCGCACAAATTTTTATAAAATAATTTCGTTATTTCTTTAATTTTATTTTTAGACAAATGAGGAAAAGAGTTTAATAAATTTTTTTTAACTACTTCTTTTCTATAGAAAAAACTTAGAAAAAAAGAAAGTATATCAGAAATAAAATAATGAATAGTAGATGGGAGAATTGAGAATAAATAATATAAAAATTTCATAGTTCAGAAAATAAAAAAGTTATAAAACTTTATTTAGTTTATAATTTTTTGAATACCCTTCAAATTTAACTTCTTTTTTAATAGAATTTTCCCTTCTAATTAGAGTATTAACATAACTCCATCTCGCAATCACCTTATCTTCTGATAAACTTAAAACTAAATACCCATGGTCCCTTGAATTTGAAAACTTTAAATGAGGGTTAATAGGACTATTTGTTATTAAATTTTCATGATCTATTAATTTTTCTATAGGAACATTAGGATACCTTTCATCGGAATTTCCAGAATTAATGCTTGGAGTCCCAAACTCATAAGCATATGCCTTCATCGATTTATCAATATTTAATGGTTCGTGATTAACTTCAAAAGCCCATGACTGATGGGTATCTCCTGTTATGAAAACAACATTATTAATATCATTATCTAAAATATACTTTGCTATTAACTCTCTTTCTTTTGGATATCCATCCCAAGAATCAAGATTTATAGCAAAGTCTGGTCTTCCATAATTTAAATAAGAAAAAATAACTTGATTACCTATAATTTTCCATTTAGATTTTGATTTTTTAAGCTTTTCCAAAAACCAATCTAATTGTACTTTTCCTAACATTGTTCTACTTTCCTCAAATAAAGAAGGATCTTTTAAATTAGTTGCTTGTTCTGTTCTTCCTTCTAATCTCTCTTCAAGAATAATTAAATCTACTAAATCCCCAAAAGAAAAAGATCTATAAGGCTTTTTGCCTTCTCTAATTGGTTGCCATTCATAGTAGGCTTTTAATGCACCAGAAATTCTTTTAAAAAAATTACCTTCTAGTTCAGACTGATGATTCTGAGCCCCAGTACTAAAAGTATTATTTGAAGTTTCATGATCATCCCAGATAACAATAAATGGATGATTCTGATGAGCAGCTATTAAATCTGGATCAAGCTTATATTGAGAGTATCTAGTTCTATAATCATCTAAACTAACAAGTTCCTTATCTGGAATATGCAACCTTTTAAAGATACCATTACTATAATCTCTAGCTTTATATTCATAAATATAATCACCTAAATGTATTACTGCTTCTATATTTTTTTCCTTAGCTAGTGACGAATAAGAATTAAAAAATCCTCGTTGATAATCACTACAACTCACTACCGCAAAATTCAAAAAATCAGAATCTAAAGAAGTTGTTCTAGTTTTACCAATTATCGAATTTTTTCCAAATGCAGCAAATTGATAATAATAAGTTGTCCCTTTATCCAATTGATTAATATCAACTTTAACAGTATAATCTCTATTAAGATTTGTATTAAAAATGCCTTTCTGTAACACATTTTGCATAAGGCTATCTGATGCAATTCTCCAATTAACTCGAATGTTTTTTTCTTTAAAAACTGGTGTAACTCTTGTCCATATTATTAAACTTGTAGAAAGTGGATCACCTGACGCCACACCATGATAAAATGGTGCAAGAGAATCTATCCTTAAATCTTGGGTTAATTCATGAAATATCTCTTTTTTCTTATTACAAGAAAATAATAAACTAGACAAATAAATGAATGAGAATACGATTAAAAAAAATTTATTTTTTTCCATAAATTTAAATTTATGCAAAATATATTTTAGGTATTATAAGTTTATTGATTTTTAAATTATTATAACAATAATGAATGATATAATCTAAACTATATTTGAATTTTTAATCCATAAAACAAAAATATTATTATTTAAAATGAAAATACCAAAAATAAAAATGTTGATTTTAGATGTAGATGGTACCATGACAGATAATGGTATTTATATAGATGAAAATGGGATTGAATCCAAAAGATATAATGCAAAAGATGGAGTTGGAATTTACGAACTTCTTAAAAAAAATATCATAATAGGAATAATTAGTCATAGTGAAAAAGGAGATGGAATTATATCTAGAGCAAACTACTTAGGAATCCAATATTGTTATGTTGGAAATAATCCAAAAGACAAAATCCTTTATGAATGGATTGAAAAAGAAAAAATAGAATTAAAAGAAGTAGCATTTATTGGAGATGACATTAATGACTTAAGCCTAATTAACATAGTTGGATTTAGTATATGCCCAAATGATGCCGTTAAACAAGTAAAAGAGAAAGCGTCAATGATCCTAAATTCTAATGGTGGATACGGTTGTGTAAGGGAATTTAGTGATATATATTTGTCCCAAAATAACTAAATGAGTGTATTAGTAAATAAAAATTCTAGAGTAATAATACAAGGATTTACTGGAAGCGAAGGAACTTTTCATGCCTCGCAAATGATTGACTATGGAACGAATATAGTTGGTGGCGTCACACCTAGAAAAGGAGGCTCTTCTCATCTCAATAAACCTGTTTTTAATACAGTTCAAAATGCAAAATATAATACTGATGCTAATGTTTCAATAATATTTGTTCCCCCTGCATTTGCCGCAGATGCAATTCTCGAATCCATTGATGCTGAAATTGAAATTATAGTAGCTATTACTGAAGGAATCCCTATAAGGGATATGATAAAAATAAAATCACATATAAAAAACAAAAAAAGTACCTTAATAGGTCCTAATTGTCCAGGTGTAATTACTCCAGAAGAAGCAAAAGTAGGAATTATGCCTGGTTTTGTGTTTAAAAAAGGAAATGTTGGAATAGTATCAAAATCAGGAACATTGACGTATGAAGCTGCTGATCAAGTTGTTAAATCAGGATTTGGTATTTCTACTGCAATAGGGATTGGTGGAGATCCAATAGTAGGCACATCAACACTTGATGCTATAAAATTATTTATGAAAGATGAAGAAACTAAAGGTATTGTAATGATTGGGGAAATTGGTGGAAATTATGAAGCAGAAGCAGCAAAATGGATATTAAAAAATGGTAATAAAAAACCTGTTGTAGGTTTTATAGCTGGTCAAACTGCTCCTCCTGGTAAAAGAATGGGTCATGCCGGCGCAATTATTGGTGGAAAAGATGATACCGCTTCTGCTAAAATGAAAATAATGGAAAATTGTGGCCTACATGTTGTTCAATCCCCTGCAAAAATTGGAAATAAATTGAAAGAAGTTCTATAAATGTATAACTTCATTATATGCTGCTGCTGTAGCTTCCATGATAGCTTCAGACATAGTTGGATGTGGATGAATAGATTTAATAATTTCATGAGCTGTTGTCTCTAATTTTCTTGCAGCAACAACCTCAGCAATCATTTCAGTCACATTATATCCTATCATATGACAACCTAACCATTCACCATATTTTTTATCAAAAATAACTTTTACAAAACCATCTGTATGGCCAGATGCATTTGCCTTCCCTGAAGCTGAAAAAGGAAATTTTCCTACATTAATTTCATATCCTAGATCAATTGCTTCTTTTTCAGTAAAACCAACAGAAGCTACTTCTGGATTACAATACGTACAAGAAGGAATATTATCATAATCTAAAACACTAGGGTTTAAACCAGAAATTTTTTCAACACAAATAATACCTTCTGCAGATGCTACATGTGCTAAAGCAGGACCTTTTACTATATCACCTATAGCATAAATTCCATTAATATTTGTTTGATAATAATCATCTACATTAATTTTTCCATTCTCAGAAATTATTTCAACATTTTTAAGTCCAATATTTTGAATATTAGTTTCAACTCCAACAGCGGACAAAACAATATCACACTCTAAAAAATTATCTTTACTATTAGACTTATAATAAACTTTACACCCCTTCCCAGATGTATCAATTCCAGTAACTTCTGTGTTAGTCAAAATATTAATACCAGACTTAGAAAAAGATTTTTTCAATTGTTTTGAAACATCAACATCTTCTAGTGGTAATACGTTAGGTAAATATTCAATAAGAGTTACCTCTGTACCAATACTATTATAAAAATATGCAAATTCTGAACCAATAGCCCCAGACCCAATAACAACCATTTTCTTAGGCTGTTTATCTAAAATCATGGCTTTTCTATATCCTAAAACTTTTGATCCATCAATTTTAACATTTGGAAGCTCTTTTGATCTTCCACCTGTAGCAATAATAATATTCTCAGTATTAACAATTTGAGATTTATTTTTCTCATCTGTTATTTCAACTTCATTTTTTGATACGATTTTTCCAAATCCTTTTAAAATATCGATCTTATTTTTTTTCATTAAAAAATTAACTCCTTTACTCATCCCTTCAGCTACACTTCTACTCCTCTTAATTATTGAATTAAAATCTATGGATGCGTTTTTAATATTTATTCCATAATCTTTAGAATGATTAACATATTCAAAAACTTGAGCACTCTTAAGTAAAGCCTTTGTTGGAATACATCCCCAGTTAAGACAAATACCACCTAAAGATTCTTTCTCTACAATACCAACTTTCATTCCTAACTGTGAAGCTCTTATCGCTGCTACATAACCACCAGGACCCGATCCTATAACAATTAAATTGTATGACATGTTATTTATTTTAGAGCAAATTTATATCGTAAATTTTTATAAAAAAATTAATGATAAATTATAACTTAATAATTGTGAGAAACTTTATATAATTTTAATAAAAATTTTTCTATGAAAGAACTAAGTAATAAAACAGCTATAATAACAGGAGGGTCTAAAGGTATAGGAAAGGGAATAGTGAAAAAATTTGCAGAAGAAGGATGCAATATAGCATTCAGCTATCTTTCAAGTGAATCTTCAGCTTCTAAATTAGAAAAAGAAATAAAATTCCTAGGCGTTAAAGTAAAAAAATACAAATCTGATGCATCAAATTTTAAAGAAGGTAATCAATTAATCAACGACGTAATTAATGATTTTGGAGGATTTGATATTTTAATAAATAATGCAGGAATAACTAAGGATAATTTGCTTCTAAGAATGGATTATGAATCATGGCAAAAAGTTTTAGATATAAATCTAAATTCATGTTTTAACTTAACAAAGGCAGCTGTAAAAGAATTTCTTAAAAAGAAAAAAGGATCCATAATTAACATCAGTTCAATTGTTGGAATAAAAGGAAATGCTGGCCAATCAAACTACGCTGCATCAAAAGGTGGAATTAATAGTTTCACTAAATCAATAGCTCTAGAATTAGGGTCAAGAAATATAAGATGCAATGCCATTGCACCAGGATTTATAGAAACAGAGATGACAGATCAAATAGATAAAAAAAATTTAGATAATTGGATAAATTCAGTACCATTAAAACGGGCAGGATCCGTAGAAGATGTTGCAAATTTATGTTGCTTTCTTGGATCCGATAAATCATCTTATATAACAGGTCAAATTATAAAAGTTGATGGTGGTTTATTAACTTAATTGATAACACTTTTAGTCACTCAAGAAAAATAACCTCTTTTGAATATTCCTTAATTAGTTTTAGATTGTATTATGAAAAAATTCATATTGTTATTGATTTTGATATCAGGATGTACTAAATCCGAAGATTTTTTAAGAATTGATATTTTAGGTAAATGGAATGGATATCAATTAACTATAAATGGAGATGATGTTACATTAGATGATTGCTCTAACGACCAGGAAATTAAACTTAACAAAACTACTTTTCTTGAATTTCTTAATAGTGGAGTAGGCACTAAATATGTCTATGAACTTACTACTTCAGGTCATGAAAAATGCGAATTAGTTCAGGCATTACCTTTTAAATGGACTATTAATGAATCAAATGAAGAGTACCCGTATATACTCACAGAAAATAATTGGATTGGAATAGCGCATTGTCATATTAACGATAACCAAGTAGAAGAGTGTAATACGTATCCAGATTATGACCACAGTTTTAAAGTGGAAAACCATGTTTTAGTATTAAATAGTTTTAATAATAGAGTCGAAAAATATACTAAAGGAGGAAAAGCAGATCCAGGAGAGAGTCACTATGCATGGATACATCCAGATTCTGTATACGTTGATACCCATACAACTAGATGACTAATCCCCATAATCTTAGTTAATTATATTGGAAAAAAATAAGAGATATTTGTAATAATTTCAAAATAAAATCAATGCAAATTAAAAATATTTTCATATTTATTTTTATTGTTTTATTCACAAATTGTCAGAAAAAAAATTCATCTGATACTACTAAATACGATAAAAAAAATAGTAATCAAATAATTAAAATAGAAAATATTGGCCTAAAAACAGATAAAGATAATGGTGGTCTATTTTTACCAGATGGATTTGGAGCATTAGTAGTAGCAGATAGTGTAGGCCCATCTAGACATTTAGCAGTAAATGATAATGGTGATATTTATGTAAAATTACGTGTAGCAACTGGAAATAATGGAAATATTGCATTAAGAGATACTAATAATGATGGTAAAGCAGATGTTTTTCTGCGTTTTGGAGATTACCCAAATGATGGAAAATTTGGAACGGAAATGAGGATTCACAATGGTTATTTATACTTTAGTTCAGAGCTAGTAGTATATAGACAAAAATTAAACCCTTCTAAACTAATTCCAGATGAAAAACCAGAAATTATATTAGTAGACCCATACCCTATTCGATGGCACAATGCCAAATCATTAGCTTTTGATAATGATGGCAATATGTATGTCACATTTAGTGCCCCAACAAATGCATGTGAAGATTGGGAATCAAAACCTGGTAATTCAAATTCTACAGCAAATGTTAAAGGAGAATTTCCTTGCTCACAATTAGATATATTGGGTGGTATTTGGAAGTTTGATGAAAATAAATTAGGACAATCAAAATCTGATGGTCAAAGAATTGCAACAGGAATAAGAAGTGTTGTTGGTATTTCTTGGAATGATGAAGATAATAGTTTATACGCTATAAATCATGGAAGAGATTTCTTACATAACCATGCGCCTCAATTTTTTAGTGAATGGCAAAATGCTGTTTTACCTGCAGAAGAGCTTATGAAAATTAAAGAGGGGGATGATTATGGCTGGCCATATAGTTATTATGATCATTTCAAAAACAAAAAAATGTTAGCACCAGAATATGGTGGAGATGGTGTTAAAGAAGCAAAAGGTTATACAAATCCTATAATGGGTCTACCCGCACACTGGGCCCCTAACGATTTATTATTTTATAAAGGAAACCAATTTCCTAAAAAATATAAAAAAGGTGTGTTTATTGCCTTTCATGGTTCAACTAATCGTGTACCCTATCCTCAAGGAGGATACATTGTAGCATTCATTCCATTTATAAATGAAAAACCAACAAATAAATGGGAAATTTTTGCAGATGGATTTGCTGGTGTAGATACTATTGTTAATATGAGCGATGCAAAATATAGGCCTATGGGATTATCTGAAGGACCAGATGGTTCATTATATATATCTGAGTCAAAAAAAGGTAAAATATGGCGTATTTTATTTAATGGAGATTCCGAAACATTTGGAGAAAAACAGCTTATCAATATGGAAAAAAGAAAAACAAAAAGTTACATTAAAATGCCCAATGAAAAAACAGATAATTTGTCTTTTAAATAAATACTATGACGAAAGATTAGCTTATGAAAACTTATAGAGATTAATAAAATTAATTTTTATCTCTTTTAGATTTAGCTTTTGTTTTTGTTTTTTTCTGTTTAATAAAAATAGTTTTCTTTTTAGTATCGTAATCAGCAATAATAGAATCTCCTTTCTTAAGTTCTCCACTTAATATTTCTTCTGCAAGAACATCTTCTAAATATTTTTGAATAGCCCTATCAAGTGGTCTTGCACCATATTTAGGATCATACCCTTTATCTATTAAAAAATCTTTTGCTTTACTAGTAAGGTTTATAATATAACCCATTTCATTTGCCTTAGCATATAATTTATTCAATGAAATGTCAATGATTTTATATAAATCTTTTTTAGATAATGAATTAAAAATTATTACATCATCCAATCTGTTTAAAAACTCAGGATTAAATGTTCTATTCAATGCTTTATCAATAGTAGCAGAAATATTTTGATTAACATTTTCAATGTTTGCACTTGTCTCAAATCCAATACCTGAACCAAAATCTTTGATGTCTCTAGCTCCAATATTTGAAGTCATGATTAGAATAGTATTTCTAAAATCTACCCTATGACCAAGACCATCTGTCAAAAATCCATCATCTAAAATCTGAAGTAAAATATTATATACATCAGGATGCGCTTTTTCTATTTCATCTAATAAGATAACGCTATAAGGTTTACGTCTAACTTTTTCACTCAATTGACCACCTTCCTCATAACCAACATACCCTGGAGGAGCACCAACCAATCTAGAAATAGAAAACTTTTCCATATACTCTGACATATCCACTCGAATAAGTGAATCCTCTTTATCAAATAAATATTGTGAGAGAACTTTTGCAAGTTCAGTTTTTCCAACACCTGTAGGACCTAAAAATACAAATGAACCGATAGGTTTTCTAGGATCTTTTAAACCTACTCTAGTTCTTTTTATTGCTTTAGATAATTTTTCGATCGCATTTTCTTGTCCTATAACTTTTTTTGATAATTCATCCGACATTCCTAAAAGTCTATTGCTTTCATTCTGTGCAATACGATCAACTGGAATTCCCGTAATCATAGAAACCACTTCAGAAATATTTTTTTCTGTAACATTATGTCTTTTTTTCTTTGAATCTTTTATCCATTTATTTTTTTGGATTTCCAACTCAGAAAGAAGTTTCTTTTCAGTATCTCTAAGTTGAGCAGCTTCTTCATATTTCTGATTTTGAACAACTTGATTTTTTTGTTCTTTTATTTCTTCTATTTTATTTTCTACATCAACAATTATTTCTGGAACATCCAAATTACGAATATGCACTCTAGATCCAGCTTCATCCATCAAATCAATTGCTTTATCAGGTAAAAATCTATCGCTTATATATCTATCTGAAAATTTGACACATGCATCAATAGCCGAAGGAGTATAATTTACATTATGATGGTTTTCATACCTATCCTTAATATTTTCCAAAATATTTGTTGTTTCTTCAATTGTTGTTGGATCAACCACTACAACTTGAAATCTTCTTGCCAATGCACCATCTTTTTCAACATACTGTCTGTATTCATCTAAAGTTGTCGCTCCAATACATTGTAACTCACCTCTAGAAAGAGCAGGTTTAAACATATTTGAAGCATCTAATGAACCAGATGCGCCACCAGCACCAACTATGGTATGTAATTCATCTATAAATAAAATAATATCATCATTTTTTTCAATCTCAGTCATAACTGCTTTCATCCTTTCTTCAAATTGACCCCTATACTTAGTTCCGGCAACTAAAGAAGCTAAATCAAGGGTTACAACTCTTTTATTATGGAGAATTCTAGATACTTTTTTCTGAGTTATTCGCAATGCAAGAGCTTCAGCTATAGCAGTTTTACCAACACCAGGTTCTCCAATAAGTATAGGATTATTCTTTTTTCTTCTAGTAAGTACTTGAGCAACTCTCTCGATTTCTTTTTCTCTTCCTATAACTGGGTCCAGTTTATTCTTTTCTGCAAGTTTCGTTAAGTCTTTGCCAAAATTATCAAGAATAGGAGTTTTAGATTTATCTTTAGTTTTTCTAGTAGGTGTTGACTTAGTGAAACCACCTTTTATTTTAGATAAATCATCTTCTTCCAATGACTCAGAAGAAGTAGAAGATACTGGATTACTAGACTGATACTCTAAAAGTTCTTTTACTACATCATAACTAACATCAAATTTATCTAATATTTGTGTAGCTATATTATCCTCATCTCTAAGAATAGATAATAATAAATGTTCAGTACCAATAATTTTACTTTTAAATATTTTAGCTTCTAGATAAGTGATTTTAAGAACTTTTTCTGACTGTCTCGTTAAAGGTATATTCTTCAGATTTTTTAAATTACCTACACTGGTATTTTTTGTATTATGTTCAACAGAAGCCCTCAAATCATCCAGACTGATACCTAATTTTTTGAGTAAACTAATAGCCAAGCCCTCCCCCTCTCTAATAACACCAAGTAATAGATGCTCTGTGCCAATATAATCATGGCCAAGCCTTAGTGCTTCTTCTCTACTAAGAGAAATCACTTCTTTAACTCTATTTGAAAATTTTGCTTCCATTTTTAATTTTATACGTAAGAATAACTTAAATTCTTTAAAAAAAGTATAATTAAAAAATTTAAATACTATTTAAAAAATACCTTGTCTCAGGGCCTTTCATAAATAATAAATCTAATATACTAACATTAATATCAAAATTCTTGCCAAAATAGTTATTGTAATAAATTTTATTACTAGTTAAATTTATTTCATTATCATTACTAATACGACTTAAATGAGTTAAATCATCAAATTTGAGTCCATTAAGTATTAACTCTTTCTCTTTCCTAAAATTATTTTCAAAATTTAATAATTTAAAAAAAAGTGTCAATAAGTCATAATTTAAATCGAAAAGGAAAATATGTCTTAACTTCAATACTTTAGTTATTAAGTCCTTATAAAATATAAAATAGGGCGTTTTTCCATACGATGACTGCATTGACTGCAAATGATGATTAATCCAATTTTGAGAATAATCAATTTTAATATCTACGTATTTTTTAGAAATTTTATTTTTTATGGTTGGTACAATTAAGTTAAAAGGACCATTATTACCATTAATTATTGTTCTATTTCTATAAGATTTTCTAGTATATAAAGAATCTAAATTAATAAGAATATCATTCTTATTTATAGACTTAAAATAATTAATAGATGGAAAATATTGTAGCTCAAGCAAAATCATATTGTTAAATTTACTGTATAAATATAAAAGATGATAAATAAAAAAATTTTGATAAGTGTTATAGTTTTCTCTACATTATTATCATCTATATCTGTTTATTTATATCAAATGTTTTACTCACCAAACTTTTTAATTAACCAAAAAGATAAATTTCTTATGATCGAAGATAATATGAACTTTAATGATGTAAGAAATAAACTTATTCAAGACACAATACTTAATGATGTTCTATCATTTAGCGTTTTAAGTAAAGCGATGAAATATAATCAAAACATAAAATCAGGTGCCTATAAAATAAAATCAAATATGTCAAATTATAGTTTGATTAAAATGTTGAGATCAGGAAATCAAACACCTATTAATATCTCTTTTAATCATGCCAGAAAAATAGAAGATCTTGCAAAAATTATAACCAAAGACTTAAACATTACAAACGATGAATTTATGGAATTCATAAATAATAAAAAAAATAATCTTTATGGATTCAATACAAAGAATATTATGGCAATGTTTCTAGCAAATACTTATGAGGTTTATTGGAATATATCAATAGAAAGTTTATTTAATAAAATGCATTCTGAATACACAAAATTTTGGAGTAAAGAAAGAATTAATAAGAGTAATGAATTAAAAATGAGTACTATAGATATTTCAATTTTAGCATCTATTGTAGCCTCAGAAACCTTAAAAATGGATGAAGCAAATACAATAGCAGGAGTTTATATAAACAGGCTTAAAAAGAATATGTATCTTCAAGCAGACCCAACACTTGTATACGCTGCAAATGATTTTTCTATTAAAAGAGTTCTGAATAAACATAAAAAAATTGCATCTCCATATAACACATATATAAACAAAGGATTACCACCAGGTCCAATAAAGTTAACAAGTAAAAAATATATTGATGCTGTCCTAAATTACGAAAAACATAAATACATTTATTTTTGTGCTAAAGATGATTTTTCTGGATATCATGTATTTGCAACGAAACTAAGTGAGCACAATAAAAACGCAAAGAAATTTCAAAGAGCACTCAATAAAAGAAAAATTTATCGATAATGATAGAAGGTGATTTTGATATAAGAGTACGATATTCTGATACAGATCAAATGGGTTACGTATACTATGGTAGGTATGCAAATTTTTATGAAATAGCTAGAGTAGAACTATTTAGAAAATTAGGTTTTACATATAGTCAACTAGAAGAAGAAGGTATTGGAATGCCCGTTATTCAAATGGAAACTAAATTTATAATACCAGCAAAATATGATGAAATAATTAAAATTAATATACAAATCAAAGAAATACCAAGTGCTAAAATTTTATTCCATTATAGAATATATAACAAAAAAAAAAATCTAATAAATACCGCAACTACTCTACTAACATTTATAGATTTACAAACAAAAAAAGCTGTAAGAACACCAAAAAAATTACTTGAAATAATTAATAATAATTTTAGTGAAAAAGAAAATAGATAAATCTATTAATGAATTGAAAGATTACTCTAAGAAAATATACCTTCAAGGTAAAAGAATTTCAATCTACACCGTTTTTAAAATTTTTAAATCAAAATTAATAGAGGATGAGATTTTTGAAAGATCATTGGCTGTTGCCTATAGTTTCACCCTGGCTACCTTTCCACTAATTATCTTTTTATTTACATTAATTCCTTACATAAATACTTGGATTCCTGAAATTGATTCTATAAAAATTCTTGCGTTTTTAGAGGGGGTAATGCCTAGTAACATGTATGAAATCGCTGAAGCAACTATTGCTGATTTAGTTGAAACAAAAAGAGGTGGACTTTTATCTTTAGGTGTGATAGCATCTCTATTTCTTTCTACAAATGGATTTAATACATTAATTAAAACTTTTAATAGTTGTCATAGAATAGAAGAGAATAGAGGCTTTATTAAAACAAGGATCATTGCCCTAACATTAACAATAGTATTTATGTTGGTATTAATAATTTCAATATTGTTATCAACAGTTGGTGAAATATTTATCAATTTTATTTCTGAAAATAATGTATTTGAAGGTGTAGTAGCATACTATTCCTTGATTATTTCAAGATTATCTATTCTATTTATTACATTTTATCTTGGGATAACATCTATATTTTATTTTGCCCCTGTAAAGCATAATAAATGGACATTTTTTTCTTCAGGATCTATAATGTCAGCACTAGGATGTGTATGCATTTCTCTTATATTTTCTTATTATATCAATACCTTTGCAACCTATAACAAATTTTATGGTTCTATTGGAATTCTAATTGCCTATATGGGTTGGATGTACATTATATCTTCAATTTTACTCATAGGTTTTGAATGGAATACTAGTATTGATATTGCTATTAATAAACTTAAAGGAAAAATTAAAAATTAAATTTCAAGCTATTATTGGCAAATATTTTAATTAGTATATTTTTGCAGCCATAGATTACTCTAGAGGAGTGGCAGAGTGGTCGAATGCGGCGGTCTTGAAAACCGTTGTACCGCAAGGTACCGGGGGTTCGAATCCCTCCTCCTCTGCATATTTTATTAAAAGTGAAATCACAATTTTTTCAAGATGTTTACGAAGTAGTCAAATTAATTCCCAAAGGAAGGGTTACATCTTATGGAGCAATAGCTAGATATTTAGGAACTACTAAAAGTGCACGTGTAGTTGGATGGGCAATGAATAATTCTCATACACTAAATAATGTTCCAGCACATAGAGTTGTAAACCGTGACGGACTATTAACTGGGAAAAATCATTTTCCATATCCCAATGCAATGAAAGATCTTTTAGAATCAGAGGGAATTAAAGTTCAGAAAGATAAAATAATCAATTTTAATTCCTATTATTGGGATCCTATTAAAGAGTTAGAATTATAAAGTAATATTTCAACATCTCATGAAAAAAATTTTATTCATAATAATAATTCTTAGTTTCTCTTTTAGTCTAAAGGGACAAAATAAGTTACCAAAATTTTATATTAAATGTGAAAGATGTGATAATAGCTTTCTAAAAAATGAAATTAATTATGTAGACCATGTTAGAGATCAGGGGCTTGCAGACATTCAACTTTTTATTTATAGAAATAGAAATGCAAATAATGGTAACCGATACACATTAGATTACATTGGTGCTAATAAATTCTCAGATAATAAAATATCATTAACTCTTGATACAAATCCTAAAATGACAAGAGATGAAATAAGAAACTCACTAAAAAGAAAGATTGAACTCGGCTTGATACATTATTTAATGAAAACTGATATTGCAGATAATATTTTAATTTCTATTGACAGTCAAATTAGTAACGTTAACTCTAATAAATCAAGTTCAGATAAATGGAAAAATTGGGTGTTTCAGACTACTGGTGAAGCTAACTTTGAAAATGAAACAAGTAGGAAACAATCAAATTTTGAAATTGAATTTGAAGCAGATAAAGTAACTGATAAAATTAAGCTTCAAATAGATCTAGATTTTGAGAAATCTAATAACAGATATGAAAATGATGATAACATCTTTATTAGCAAAAGAAATAGGAATGGACTTAGAGTAAAATCTGTCTGGAGCATTAACGATAAATGGTCAGCAGGTTTTAATGCTGGATTAGGTGGTGACACATATCAAAACATAAATTTTAGACATTGGGTTCAACCTGCAATTGAATATAGTTTCTTTCCTTATAATGAATTTGTAAGAAGAGAGATGGTAATTAACTATGGAATTGGATACGGATACAGAAACTATATAGAAGAAACAATTTATGATAAATTTGAAGAATACGTATATGTACATCAAATTGGTTTTGAAACAAGATTTAGACAACCATGGGGTGAAATTTATGCACGTCTATCAGGAAAATCTTTTCTACAAGATCCTTCAAAGAATAGTATGAGATTAAACAGTTGGTTTTCCATAAGAATTTTTGAAGGATTATCATTTAGAATTGGTGGAGAAATTGAATTAATTAGAGATCAAATTAGCTTACCAAAAGGAAATGCGTCAATCGAGGATCTCCTTTTACAACAAAAAGAAATTGCTACGGATTTCCGCTCAGAATTTAGAGTTGGTTTAAGCTATACTTTTGGATCAGCATTTAATAATTATCTTAATAGTAGATTATAATTAGCTTCTTTCTCTAATTAAAAACAAACCAATAAAAGTAAGAAGGCCATTAAGTAACAGCAATTCAAAACCAAACTTATAACCAAATAACAATTCCTCAGAATATATGTTTATTAAATAAGTTAGAGCGGGTGATGTAATACAAACCCAAAATGAAAATTTATCCTTTATTTTATATTTTGTAAAAATTCCAAATGAAAATAAACCAAGCAATGGCCCATAAGTATATCCAGCTGCTTTAAAAATTGAATTTATAACACTCTCATCATTAATTGAATTAAATATCATAATAACAGCAAAAAGAATTATAGAAAAACCCAAATGAACAGCGAGTCTAACTTTTTTTCTGTTAGTATCTTTTATTTTATCAAAATTTAAAAAATCTATACAAAATGCCGTCGTTAAAGATGTTAGAGCAGAATCAGCACTTGAATATGCAGCAGCAATAATACCAAGTATAAAAACTACAGAAGTAAAATCTCCTAAATGATTAAGAGCAAGTAAAGGATACAAATCATCGGTTCTCTCTGGAACAGTAAAACCAATAAAATCAGAATATAAATAAAGTAATGCCCCTAAACATAAAAACAAAAGATTAGCAAAAACCAAAATAACGCAAAACCAAAACATATTTTTTTGTGCTTCTGATAAATTTCTACACGTAAGGTTTTTCTGCATCATATCCTGATCAAGACCAGTCATAACAATTGCAATAAAAGCTCCAGAAATAAACTGTTTAAAAAAATCATTGCTTTCTTTCCAATTAAAATGGAAAATTTGAGAAAATTCACTTGATCTTATCAAACTATAAGACTCCGTTAGACTAATGTTCATTTTATTTAAAATAATAACTATTGTAATGATAACAGCTGAAAGCATGAATAAGGTTTGCAGAGCATCTGTCCATACAATTGTCTTTATCCCACCTTTAAAAGTATATATCCATATCAATAAAATAGTTACTAATACAGAAAAAGAAAATGGAAATCCTAAATCATTAAATATTGCGATTTGAAGAACTCCAGCAACTAAAAACAATCTAAAAGAAGCACCAATAGTTCTAGATAATAAAAAGAAGAAAGAACCCGTCCTATAACTATAGGAACCAAATCTCTGATCTAAATAAGAATAAATGGAAACTAAATTATATCTATAATACAACGGTAATAAAACACTAGCAATAACAAAATATCCCAATAGATATCCTAAAACTACTTGAAAATATGAAAAATTACTATTTCCTACTTCTCCAGGCACAGAAATAAACGTAACTCCAGAAAGAGAAGTCCCTATCATACCAAATGCAACTAAAAACCAAGGCGAAGATCTATTTGCATTAAAAAAATCATAAAAATTTGAATTTTTTGTTGTTAATCTTGAAATAAAAAGAAGAACAATAAAATAAATTATAAAAATCAGAAGTATTATGTTGGCATTCATATTTATTTTTGAAAAAAATCTAGTATGTTAGAAAAATATTTAGATTCTAAAGTTAAAGTCAGATATACTTTTTAAAAAATAAACTGGAATTAATTTAAATGAAATTACCTACAAAAATTATAGAAAATGCAGTTAATGAGATATCTAAACTACCTGGTATTGGGAAAAAAACCGCATTAAGATTATCATTATTTCTTCTAAAAAAAGAACCACAGTTTACAAAAAATATTTCAAATGCGTTAGTTGAATTAAAAGAAAAGACTGTTTACTGTGATGAATGTCATATGATATGCGAAGAAGGAAAGTGTATTTGCCAAAATACAAATGCATTTATAAATAGAGACATTTTATGCTTAGTTGAAGATACACCAGACGCACTAGCAATTCAAAATACAAATCATTACAATGGATTATTTCATGTTATAGGAGGCCTTATTTCACCAATTGATGGAGTTGGACCAGAAAACTTAAACATTGATTCTCTTGTTAAACGAATTGAAAAAAATAAGATTAAAGAAATAATTTTTGCTCTAAGCCCTACCCTAGATGGCGATACAACATCATTCTATATTTCAAAAAGATTGTCAAAATTTAACCTAAAAATAACAACAATATCTAGAGGAATTCCTATAGGAGGAGAAATTGAATATGCTGATGAAATTACTCTTGGAAAAAGCATTTCGTCAAGAATTAATTATAAACTAGAACAATGAACACAGAGTCAAACAGATTAAAAAATGTTGAAGAGTCTTCTACCCTTGCTATGGCTGCTCTAGCAAGAGCATATAAATCAAAAGGTATTGATGTTATTAGCCTCAGCCTTGGAGAACCAGACTTTAAAACTCCACAACATATTTGTGATGGAGCAAAAGAAGCAATTGATTCAGGAAAATATTTTTCTTATCCTCCTGTATCTGGTTATAATGACTTAAAAGAAGCTATTTCTTTAAAATTTAAAAATGAAAACAATTTAAATTATCCCGCAAAAAATATTATTGTATCAAATGGAGTTAAACATTCAATAACAAACATTATGTTTTCTCTACTAAATAAGGGTGATGAAGTTATTGTGTTTGCTCCATTCTGGGTTAGTTATGCTGCAATTATAAAATTGGCTGATGGTTTACCTGTATTTATTGATTCCACAATTGAAAATGACTTCAAACCCACAAGTAAACAGTTAAAAGATGCCATTACAAATAAAACTAAAGCTATAATTTTCAGTTCCCCATGTAATCCAACAGGAACAGTTTTTACAAGAGAAGACCTTGAATCTTATAGAGAAGTACTCGTTAATTATCCAGATATTTTTATTATCTCTGACGAAATATATGAACATATTAATTTCACAAAAGAACACTGTAGTATAGGATCACTCAATAAAATGCAAGAAAGAACTATAACAATGAATGGTTTTTCTAAAGCCTTTGCTATGACGGGCTGGAGAGTTGGATACATAGGAGCTCCTGATAACATAGTAAAAGCAATCAATAAAATGCAAGGGCAAACAACATCTGCAAATTGCTCCATAGCTCAAAGAGCAGGCCTAAAAGCTCTTGAAGTTGGTAACAAATGTGCAATAGAAATGAGAGAACAATATCTAAAAAGAAGAAATATTGTTTATAATATGCTTAAAGATATTAATGGTTTAAAAACTAATTTACCCAAAGGAGCATTTTATTTTTTCCCTGATATAACTTATTTTTTAGGACTAAAAACTGAAAAAGGAGATAAAATTAAAAGTGCAAATGATCTCTCTTTATATCTTCTTGAATACGGTAAAATTTCACTAGTACCAGGTGAAGATTTTGGTGCTCCAAACTGCATAAGATTATCCTATGCCGCTAGTGAAAAAGATCTAATTGAAGCAGTCAAAAGGCTTTCCAACTCTTTAAATAAGCTTAGTTAGAATTAAATAAAATGTTATAACTACCAATTTAGAGTTATATATCTTTGATTATATTTAATTATTATGACAAATATTATATTATTCGGTCCTCCCGGAGCAGGAAAAGGAACTCAAAGTGATAAATTAATTCAAAAATACAATTTGATTCATTTGTCTACTGGAGATCTTTTTCGAATCCATTTAAATAATAAAACTAAACTTGGACTAGAAGCAAAAAAATTTATGGATAATGGAAATCTAGTACCTGATTCTGTTGTCATAAATATGGTAGAAAAAAAAATTCTAGAAAATTTAAATTCTAATGGATTTATTTTTGATGGTTTCCCTAGAACCGTCAATCAAGCTATAGCATTAGATCAAATGCTAGAAAAAAATAATTTAATAATTAATTTAATGATTACACTAAATGTAAATGATGAAGAATTAAAAAAAAGAATTAAAAAAAGAGCTTTAGTTTCTGGTAGAATAGATGATCAAAGTAAAGAAAAAATAAATAATAGAATTCAAGTATATAAAAAAGAAACTTTACCAGTTTCTAATCATTATAGAGATCTAAATAAATACAATGAAATAAATGGTATTGGTTCAATAGATGACATATTTTATAATATATGTTCAAAAATTGATAAGTAAATGAGCAATCCTAATTTTATTGATTATGTAAAAATATTTTGTAAATCTGGAAATGGTGGAAAAGGATCTTCTCATTTCAGAAGAGAAAAATTTGTTCCTAAAGGAGGTCCCGATGGTGGAGATGGTGGAAAGGGAGGAAGCATCATTTTAAAAGGCAATAAGCATCTATGGACACTTCTTCATTTAAAATTTACTAAACATATTGTTGCAGAAAATGGTGGTAATGGAGGAGGCTCTAGAAAATATGGTTCTAATGGAAAAGATGCAGTGATAGAAGTTCCACTGGGAACTATCGCAAAATTTTCTGATGATAAAGGAAAAAAAATAGAAATAATAAAACATGATGAAGAAAAGGTTTTACTAAAAGGTGGAATAGGTGGTTTAGGAAATGATCATTTTAAAAGTCCTACAAATCAGGCACCAAAATACAGCCAAACTGGTAAAATAGGAATCGAAGAATGGGTAACTCTTGAACTTAAAGTATTAGCTGACGTTGGATTAGTTGGATTTCCAAATGCTGGAAAATCAACATTATTATCTTCAATATCTAAAGCTAAACCTAAAATTGGAGATTATCCGTTTACAACTTTAACACCAAATCTAGGAGTTGTCCCTTACAAAGATTATAAATCATTTGTAGTAGCAGATATTCCAGGTATAATTGAAGGAGCAGCTGAAGGAAAAGGTCTTGGAATTAGATTTCTAAGACATATAGAGAGAAACTCAATTTTATTATTTATAATTCCTGTGGATTCCCCCATTAAAAAAGAATTTCAATTATTAAAAAATGAACTAAAAAAATACAATAAAGAGCTATTAGAGAAAAAAATTATTGTTGCCATCTCAAAATGTGACCTGGCACCCAAAGAAAGAATTGATAAAATTGATTTCAAATCAAAATACCCGGTAATTAAAATATCAAGTGTAACCAACTTAGGATTAATTGAACTAAAAGACTGTATTTGGAAAGAAATTAATTCAAAATAGTCAAAATGGCATCTATATAATTTTGGCAAAGAAATTGCAATGTAATAAGTCATGAATAAAAAAAATACTCCAAAAAACACAAAAGCAAAAAAAGCAGACAAAATATCTGATGTAAAAAATGAACTTAAAGAATCAAAAGAAAAATATCTTAGAATATATTCTGAATTTGAAAATTATAGAAGAAGAACTTCTAAAGAAAAATTAGAAATGATTGAAGTTTCTAATCAAGAATTAATAAAGGATATTTTACCTGTAATTGATGATTTTAAAAGAGCTTTAAAAGCAATTAAATCTGAACAAAAAGATGATTTTGAAGGATTTAATCTTATAAGTCAAAAACTTAATAATATTTTAGAAAAATACAATCTTATAAAAATGGAAGTAAATAAAGAAGATGTTTTTGATTTAGAATTACATGAAGCAATAACTAATACTCCTGCTGGTAAAAAACTTAAAGGTAAAATTGTTGATATAATTGAAGAAGGCTATCTAATTGGAGAAAAAATTATTCGACATGCTAAAGTTGTAATTGGTTCATAATGTCAAAAAGAGATTTCTACGATATTTTAGGTGTTTCAAAATCATCATCAAAAGATGAAATAAAAAAAGCTTATAGAAAAGTTGCTATTAAATATCATCCCGATAAGAATCCGGATAACAAAATCGCAGAAGAAAAATTCAAAGAAGCTGCTGAAGCTTATGAAGTTCTTAGTAATCCTGAAAAAAAAGAAAAATATGATAGATTTGGTCATGATGGCTTAAGAGGTGGCCCTGGTGGATTTGGAGGCGGAATGAACGTTGAAGATATTTTCAGTCAATTTGGTGATATTTTTGGAGGTGGTGGTGGAAGTCCTTTTGATAGTTTTTTTGGTGGTAGTAGAAGTTCATCCAGAAATAGAGGATCAAATCTTAGAATAAAACTTAAATTATCTATTAAAGAAATTGCTAAAGGAGTTGAAAAAAAAATAAAAGTAAAAAGATTAATAACAGCTTCAGGTGTTACTTTTAAATCATGCTCAGTATGTAATGGAACAGGTAAAATAAGTAAAGTTGTAAATACAATGCTAGGTCAAATGGTTTCATCTACATCCTGTTACAATTGTAATGGTAATGGTAAAATAATAGATAATAAACCCCCTGGAGTTGATAGCACAGGATTACAATACAAAGAAGAAATAATAAAAATTAATATCCCTTCGGGTGTTACTGAAGGCATGCAACTCTCAATGTCTGGAAAGGGAAATGAATCACCAGCTGGAGGAGCATCTGGAGATCTCTTAATACTAATTCAAGAAGTAGAAGATAATGTATTTAAAAGAGATGGTAATAATATAATTTATGATTTATATTTAAATTTTGTTGATGCAGTTCTAGGTGTAGATATAGAAGTTCCCACTTTAACTGGAAAAGTTAGGATTAAGATTTCCGCTGGAACTCAAAGTGGAAAAATACTTAGATTAAGAGGAAAAGGAATAAAAGATATAAACAATTCAATAGCAGGAGATCAATTAATTTATGTCAATGTATGGACTCCAAAAAAAATATCTAAAGAAGAAGAAGAAATATTATCTGAATTAAAACAATCAAACAATTTTCAGCCTAAACCTGGGAAAACAGATAAAGGATTTTTTGATAGAATAAAAGATTTTATGAGCTAGTCAAAACTGATTAGACTTTTCTTTGAATATTAAAAACAATTAAATTTTAAAAATTACTTAGATTTATATCTAAATTATTCTATTGATAACACTCAAAGAAAATCATGAAAAAATTAAATGGGTAGTATCCATCACTACAATACTGTTTATAGGATCATTAATTTTTTTTTCTATTAAAATAATTTCAGAAATTAAAGAAAGAGAAATTACTGCCATAAAAAGATATGCAAATTTTTTACAGTATATATCATCAAATAAAGAATCTCCAGATTATTATATAGATGAAATTATAATTGATAACAATAATATACCTGTTATCGTTACAGATGAAAACTATAACATAATTGATCATAAAAATGTTATTTATTCTGATAATGAATCAAAAAAATCTCAAATATTAAAAAATACATTATCATCTATGAAAAATGGATATGAACCAATTAAAGTTCTTATCTATGATAGTAATAATGTTATAATCAATAAACAATTCGTTTTTTATAAAAATTCAGAAATTCTAGATCTAATTATTTTAACACCTTATTATTTATTTTTTTTCATTTTGGTAATATTAATTTCCATTTATTTAATATTTTATTATTCTAATGCATCAGAAAAAGATAGACTTTGGACTGGATTAGCAAAAGAAACTGCTCATCAATTAGGAACTCCATTATCCTCATTAATTGCCTGGAAAGAATACATAAAATCAAAAAATATTTTAAACGACAAAAATATTATAGTAGAAATAGAAAAAGATTTAGAAAGACTTAAAATTATAACTGACAGATTTTCTAATATTGGATCCAAACCTATCATCAAAGAAGAAGAATTAAAAAATTTAATAAATAATTCAATAAAATATTTAAAAAAAAGGGTATCAAAAAATATATTATTTACAATGCAAGGAGAAAATATATTATATTCAGTAAACAAAGAACTTTTTAGCTGGGTCATTGAAAATTTATTTAAAAATTCTATTGATGCAATTGGAGAATCTGGAAAAATTAAAATTGTTTTACATAAAAAATCAAATAAGATTTTAATTGATTTTATAGATAATGGTACTGGAATAAAAAATTCAAATTTTAGAAAAATATTTAATCCAGGTTTTACAACAAAAAAAAGAGGATGGGGTCTTGGATTAACACTTGTTCATAGAATAATAACAAATTATCATAATGGAAAAATTTTTGTTTTAAAGTCAATAAAAAATGTTGAAACAATAATTAGAATTGAATTTAAATTATAAAATAAAAAACTCTTTAATAAGTTCAATTATAGCTTTGTAAAATTATTATTATAGATTATTTTCGCAGAGTATTTTATATAAACTAAACCCTTTATTAATAAAAATGGCAAATCAAGGAAAAATAACAGAAATAATCGGTCCAGTAATTGATGTATCTTTTGAAGAAAATAATTTACCAAAAATATTAAATGCATTAGAAATCAAAAAAGAAGATGATACGTCTATAATTCTTGAAGTTCAACAACACTTAGGAGAGGACAGAGTAAGAACAATTGCTATGTCAGGGACTGAAGGATTAAGAAGAGGGATGATAGTTGATGATCTAGGCGAACCTATATCAATGCCAATAGGCGATGACATCAAAGGAAGATTATTTAATGTTGTTGGTTCAGCAATTGATGGAATGTCAGAACCTAAATCAAAAGATAGACTACCGATTCATAGAGAAGCTCCTAAATTTGAAGATCTTTCCACTTCCTCTGAAGTACTTTTCACAGGAATAAAAGTTATTGATTTAATTGAACCTTATAATAAAGGTGGAAAAATTGGTTTATTTGGTGGTGCTGGCGTTGGTAAAACTGTTATAATTCAAGAACTAATAAATAACATTGCAAAAGCATACTCAGGACTGTCTGTGTTTGCTGGTGTTGGAGAGAGAACTAGAGAAGGAAATGATTTACTCCGTGAAATGATTGAAGCCAATATAGTAGATTATGGTGAAGAATTTAAAAAATCAATGGAAAAAGGATCTTGGGATTTATCTAAAGTCGATAAAAAGAAATTAAAGGCTTCTAAAGCTACATTTGTTTTTGGTCAGATGAATGAGCCGCCAGGAGCAAGGGCAAGGGTTGCTCTGTCTGGACTAACCCTAGCTGAATATTTTAGAGACGGAGATGGTAAGGGTCAAGGAAGAGATATATTATTTTTTATTGATAATATATTTAGATTCACACAAGCTGGATCAGAAGTATCAGCTCTTTTAGGTAGAATGCCTTCAGCAGTAGGATATCAACCAACTCTTGCAAGTGAAATGGGTGCTATGCAAGAAAGAATAACATCAACAAAAAAAGGTTCTATAACATCAGTTCAAGCAGTTTATGTTCCTGCTGATGATTTAACAGATCCAGCTCCTGCAACTACTTTTTCACATTTAGATGCACAAAGTGTATTATCAAGAAAACTTGCTTCTATAGGAATTTACCCTGCTATTGACCCTCTAGATTCTACTTCTAGAATTTTAACTGAAGAAATAGTAGGAAGTGAACACTATAATTGTGCACAAAGAGTTAAAGAACTATTACAACGATATAAAGAATTACAAGACATTATAGCAATTCTTGGTATGGACGAGTTATCAGATGAAGATAAACAAGTCGTTCATAGAGCAAGAAGAGTACAAAGATTTTTATCACAACCATTTCATGTTGCAGAACCATTTACTGGTGTAAAAGGAGAATTAGTAGATATAAAAGATACAATTAAAGGATTTACAATGATTATGGAAGGTGAACTTGATCACCTACCAGAAGCTGCTTTTAATCTTAAAGGAACTATTGAACAAGCAATAGAAGCAGGTGAAAAAATGCTAGAAAACATAAAATAGAATGCAATTAGAAATTTTATCTCCTGAAAAAACACTATTTACTGGAGAAGTTGATTCGGTAATTTTTCCAGGTTCTCAAGGTAAATTTCAAATATTAAATAACCATGCTCCAATAATAAGTTCTCTTTCACAGGGAAATATTGATTACAAAATTAATTCTAAAACTAATCAAGTAGAAATTAAAAGAGGAATAGTTGAAGTTCTAAAAAATAAGATTAGTGCATTAATTGAACAATAATATGACATTCTGTCATATATCATCTTTGGCATAATTCTTGTCAATAATACTAGTAGAAAATTAAAAATAAATATTATGAGTAAAATTATAGGAATTGATTTAGGTACTACAAATTCTTGTGTAGCAGTAATGGAAGGAAATGAACCAGTTGTTATACCAAATAGTGAAGGAAAAAGAACTACACCATCTATCGTAGCTTTCTTAGATGAAGGAAAAGGAGAAAGAAAAGTAGGTGATCCTGCAAAAAGACAAGCTATTACTAACCCTATCAATACAATAAATTCTATTAAAAGGTTTATGGGTAAAAAATTCTCAGAGATTACAGAAGAAAAAAGAAATCTTTCATATAAAGTTGAAAAAGGAACTAATAATACCGTAAGTATTAATATCGGTTCAAGAAAATATACACCACAAGAACTTTCTGCTATGGTTCTTCAAAAAATGAAATCAACTGCAGAAGATTATATAGGTTCTGAAATCAAAGAAGCAGTTATTACTGTTCCAGCATATTTTAATGATTCAGAAAGACAAGCAACTAAAGAAGCTGGTACCATTGCAGGGCTTGATGTAAAACGAATTATAAATGAGCCAACTGCTGCTGCTCTTGCATATGGATTGGATAAAAAAGATAAAGACATTAAAATTGCAGTGTATGATTTAGGAGGGGGAACTTTTGATATTTCTATTTTAGAATTAGGAGATGGTGTTTTTGAAGTAAAATCTACAAATGGTGATGTTCACCTGGGAGGTGATGATTTTGATAGCGTATTAATTGACTGGCTTGCTGAAGAATTTAAAAAAGATGAAGGAATAGATCTTAGAAAAGATCCAATGGCACTTCAAAGGCTTAAGGAAGGTGCTGAAAAAGCTAAAATTGAGTTATCAAGCTCTACTTCTACTGAAATAAATTTACCATATATTATGCCTGTTGATGGTATTCCTAAACATTTAGTAAAAACACTTTCAAGGTCTAAATTTGAACAATTATCAGAAAAACTAGTTTCTAGAACATTAGATCCCTGTAAAAAAGCTTTAAAAGATGCTAAAATTAATGTATCAGAAATAGATGAAATTATTCTAGTTGGAGGATCTACAAGAATTCCAAAAATACAAGAAGAGGTAGAAAAATTTTTCAAGAAAAAACCATCTAAAGGTGTAAATCCTGACGAAGTTGTTGCGATTGGAGCTGCTATTCAAGGTGGAGTATTAACTGGAGAAGTAAAAGATGTTTTACTTTTGGATGTTACCCCTCTATCGTTAGGAATTGAAACATTAGGAGGAGTATTTACTAAGCTTATTGAAGCTAATACTACCATACCAACAAAAAAATCTGAAAGTTTTTCTACTGCAGCTGATAATCAGCCATCCGTTGAAATTCATGTTTTACAAGGAGAAAGACCCATGGCAAAAGATAATAAAACAATTGGAAGATTTCACTTAGATGGCATACCACCTGCACCTAGAGGGATTCCTCAAGTTGAAGTAACTTTTGATATTGATGCTAATGGAATTCTAAATGTCTCTGCAAAAGATAAGGGAACTGGTAAAGAACAAAACATTAGAATAGAAGCTTCATCTGGACTAACTGATGAAGAAATCAATAAAATGAAAGAAGAAGCAAAAGCAAATGCTGATTCTGATAAAAAAGAAAGAGAAAAAATTGATAAAATAAATGCTGCTGATGGTTTAATATTTCAAACTGAAAAGCAACTAAAAGAATTTGGAGATAAATTATCAAAACCTAATAAAAAAGCTATTCAAGATTCTTTAGATAAATTAAAATCAATTCATAAAGAAGAAAAAATTGATGAAATCGATAGTGCGATAGAAGCTTTAAATAAATCATGGGAAGCTGCTAGTCAAGAAATGTACAAAGCTACCCAAGAACAACAAGGAGCGCCTGATCAAAAAACTCCTGCTGGAAATAAATCAAAAGGAAAAAATAAAAATGATGATATTTCAGATGTTGATTTTGAAGAAGTTAAAGAAGAAAAAAAATAACTGTTTTCTATACTAATAATTACAATTACCTGGTGTTCTAGGAAAGGGAATAACATCTCTAATGTTTTTCATTCCAGTAATAAATTGGATTAATCTTTCTAAACCTAAACCAAATCCTGAATGGACTACAGTTCCAAATCTTCTCGTATCTAAATACCAATTTAGATCTTTTTCTGAAAGATTCATTTCATTCATTCTTTCTTTTAATACAGAAAGTCTTTCTTCACGTTGTGAACCTCCAATAATTTCACCTACAGATGGAAATAATACATCCATAGCTGAAACTGTGTTATTATCATCATTTACTCTCATATAAAAAGCCTTGATATTTTTAGGGTAATCAATAACAATTACTGGCTTTTTAAAATGTTTTTCAACCAAAAATCTTTCGTGTTCTGATTGAAAATCTATTCCCCATTCATCTACTTTATACTTAAATTTTCCTTTTTTATTAGGCTTAGAATTTCTTAAAATATTAAAAGCCTCAGTATAAGTTATCCTTTCAAAAACTGTATTTAATATTTTTTTTAATCTTTCAATTAAAGGTTTCTCATTTCTCTGAATTTGAGGTAAATTTTTCTCATCATCAATCTCTCTATTTTGAAGAAATTCTAAATCATCAAAACAATTTTTAATAACATAGCTTATAATATATTTTAATATATCCTCTGCTAAATTCATGTTATCAATTATATCATAAAATGCCATTTCTGGCTCAACCATCCAAAACTCAGCAAGATGTCTTGAAGTATTAGAATTTTCTGCTCGAAAAGTAGGTCCAAAAGTATAAACTTCCGATAATGCTAAAGCTCCAAGTTCTGCATTTAACTGACCAGAAACTGTTAAGTTTACTTCTTTAGAAAAAAAATCTTTGTTAAAGTCTACTTTATTATTTTTTATATTATTTAAATCTAATGACGTTACTTTGAACATTTCTCCAGCCCCTTCAGCATCAGAAGATGTTATAATTGGAGTATGAATATTTACAAATCCTTTATCATTAAGAAATTTGTGAACAGAAAAAATTACAGCATGCCTTATCCTAAATATTGCACTGAAAGTATTTGTTCTTGGTCTTAGATGAGCTACATCTCTTAAAAATTCTAAACTATGTTTTTTTGGTTGAATAGGATATCTCCCAACATCAGACTCACCTAATAAAACAAGTTCTGTTGCATCCAACTCATAGTTCTGAATTTTTCCCTGACTTTTTATAAGATTTCCACTAAATTCAACAGAAGAACCAGTATTAATTTGCTCAACTAACTCTATCTTAAATTTTTGCATATCTAAAACAACCTGCAAACTATTTATTGTTGAACCATCATTTAAAGATATAAATGTTACATTTTTACCTTGTCTCTTTGTCCTAACCCAACCTTTAACACAAATATTATTGTCAAGGTTTATATTTTTTAATGAACTAATTTTTACTCTACTCTTTTTCATTTAAAATAAATAATCGCAAAAAAACTATAATTTAATCTTATTTTCAAAGAATAGACTAATTATAATAAATTTGTAGTAGAAAATTTATTATTACATCATGAACAAGATAATACTTAAACAAAATTTATCTCAAAAATTATCACCACAACAAATTCAATTTATAAAATTATTACAATTATCAAACACTAACATTGATTCCGTAATAAAAAAAGAATTAGAAGATAATCCAGCACTAGAAGAAGAAACAGTAGAAATAGAAGAAAATGAAACCATTAGTAGTGCTCATTTAGAGAATCATTCGTTTTCACAAAAAAATTACAATAGTGAAAACATAAGCTACAGTAGAGAATCTAATTTATCAAATAAACAATCCTTTCAAGAAAACCTATTATCACAAATCGCTTATTTAGATCTTGACCATGACCAAGAAATAATAGCAAAGCAAATCATTGGAACTCTTGATTCTGACGGGTACTTAAGAAGAGATTTAGAATTAATCATTGATGATTTAGCATTTTCAGAGAATAAGGAATTTGAAATTAAAACAATAAAAAAAGTACTAAAAAAAATTCAAAATCTAGAACCACCTGGAATCGGTTCTAGAAATTTAAAAGAATGTTTAATTATTCAAATCAATAAAAAAGAAGAAATAAATTCTACTGAAAAATTAGCTTTAAATATCATAAAAAATGATTTTGAAAATTTTAAAAAGAAACACTTTGAAAAAATTTATAAAAAATATCAAGAAAAAAAAGAAAAAATCATAGATGCATTTAACTATATAAAAACTTTAAATCCAAAACCTGCTGGTGGATTAGAAGATGAAAATATAACTGAATATTTAATTCCTGATTTTATTCTAAAAAAAATTGATAATGAATTAAATATTTTTCTGACATCAGGAGAAAATAAAAAAATTAATGTCAACCAACATTACATTTCTATTTTAAATGCAATAAAAAACAAAAAAAATAAAGATGAAGAAAGTAAAAAATCTATTGATTTTATAAAACAAAAAATAGAATCTGCACAATGGTTTGTTGATGCTTTAAACCAAAGAAATCAAACTCTACTTAAAACAATGAAAGCAATTCTAAAAATTCAAAATTCATTTTTTAATGGTGGAGATGAAAATGATTTAAAACCAATGATTCTCAAAGACATAGCTGAAATAATTAAAATGGACATATCTACTGTTAGTAGAATAGTGAGAAGTAAGGTAATTCAAACAGATTTTGGAATATTCCCATTAAAATACTTTTTTTCTGAATCAACAATCAAAAAAAATAATGAATTAATAAGCAGTAAAATCGTAAAAAATAGTTTGAAAAAAATTATTAAAGAAGAAGATAAAACCAAACCATATTCTGATGAAAAATTAGAAAAAATACTTAATCAAAAGGGATATGAAGTAGCAAGAAGAACCGTATCTAAATATAGAGAACAACTTAAAATACCAGTAGCGAGATTAAGAAAAGAATTTTAAAATAAAGAAAAAGTAATACCAATTTTATTTACAGTTGGATTTCTTGTAATATGCTGAGGCAACGAAGAATCTTCAAATAAATTCGAAAGATATTTCTTATAATATAAATTAAAATTACCAACTCCTAAAGAAAGTGAAACACCATACTTTAAATCATTAATACCAAAATCTTTTTTAATTTTTGTGTGATTTACTCTATTATTTATTTTTTGTTTGACTTTTGTAGAAGAGTTCAGATGCAAACCAATTTCACCACCTATTCCAATAAAAAATCTTCCTTTATCATATTTTCCTGCACCAAAATAATATTTAATGTCTAGAGGTAATATTAAATATGTAGATTTTAAAGAATTTTTTTCAGGAGTAAAATCTAAGGTATCTACAATTATATTATTAATTCCATCTACATTAGTTGCTTCGGATAAAATAACATCATTTGAAAAAGATAATCTATCATTAGAAATTCCTATACCAGGATTTATAGAAAAATTATTTCCAAGAAAAAATGGTTTTGAATAATATAGATTTAGAGATCTAGAAGGAAATAAGTCAGTATTCAAAGAAGCATCTGCATTTTCTAAAAAAGTAAATCCAAAATCTAATTTTATATAACCAGGTATCTCTATTTTATTTTTAGAAATAGAAACCTTTTCATCAGAATCATCAACTTGAGCATTAACATTATAGACTAGTAGAAAAAAAATAAAAAATAAATACTTCTTCATTCAATCATATTTTTTAATTACATGCAAAAATAACTTAATAAATAAGATTGTATAATATATTAATGAAAAACTAATATTATAAAATGTTAAATTTGATTAAATATTGGACTCGTAGCTTAACTGGATAGAGCACCTGGTTACGGCCCAGGAGATTGGGGGTTCGACTCCCTCCGAGTTCACCATTTAAACCTCACTTATAAAGTGGGGTTTTTTATTTATAATTTAAAATGTAATAATTTTTATTAAAGATTTTTTACTTTTTTTACAATAATATCTACAATTTCTGGATTTAACAAAGTAGATATATCTCCAAAGTTTTCAAATTCATTTGAAGCTATCTTTCTTAAAATTCTTCGCATTATTTTTCCAGATCTTGTTTTTGGTAAACCAGGAACAACTAATGTTTTATCAGGCTTAGCAATTGGGCCTATATGATGAGTAACCGTTTTTCTTATTTGATCAAAATAATTAACATTATCAGAATTTGAATTTACAATCACAAAAGCAAAAATACCTTGTCCTTTAATTTCATGTGGATAACCAACAACAGCAGACTCAATAACTGAACTATCTTGATTAATTGCATCTTCAACTTCTGCAGTTCCAATTCTATGACCTGATACATTAATGACATCATCAACTCTTCCTAAAATTCTATAGTTTCCATCATCATCTCTTTTCGCACCATCTCCCGTAAAATAATAGCCTTTAAAAGTTGAAAAATACGTCTCTTTACATCTTTTATGATCACCATATGTTGTTCGTAAAATAGATGGCCAAGGAAATTTGATGCAAAGATTTCCTTCTACGTTATTTTCTATTATCTCATTTCCATCATTATCAAGTAATATTGGCTGAACACCTGGGAGAGGGAGTGTGGCATATGTAGGTTTGGAATCTATAATATTAGGAAGAGGAGATATCATTATCCCTCCTGTTTCAGTTTGCCACCATGTATCTACAATCGGACATTTTCTTTTACCAACATTAGTAAAATACCAGTTCCAAGCTTCTTCATTAATTGGTTCACCAACTGATCCTATTACTTTTAATGTATTTAAACTTGCCCCCTCCAAATACTTATCTCCATAAGATTGCAAAGCTCTTATAGCAGTAGGAGCAGTATAAAACTGATTTACACTATGCTTATCAATTATTTTCCAAAATCTACTAGGATCTGGATAAGTGGGAACTCCTTCAAACATTACTGTTTTAGCTCCTCTTAATAATGGGCCATAAACTATATAACTATGTCCTGTGATCCACCCAACATCCGCAGTACACCAATAAGTATCTCCATCTTTATATTGAAAAACATTTTCAAAAGTATATTGAGCAAATATCATATATCCTCCACATGTATGAACAATTCCTTTTGGTTTTCCTGTAGATCCTGATGTGTATAAAATAAACAACATATCTTCAGAAGACATAGGCTCCGCATCACATACATCATCAACTAATTTTTCAATTTCATGCAACCACACATCCCTGCCTTTAGCCATGGTCACATCCATAGAAGTTCTATTTACAACTAATACATTAGTAATAGAATCAGATTTTTCAACAGCACTATCAACAACATTTTTAACTGAAATTGTTTTATCACCTCTATAATTTCCATCTGAAGTAATAACTATTTTAGCATTACAATCATCGATTCTATCTGATAACGAAGAAGCACTAAAACCAGCAAATACAACCGAATGAACTGCACCTATTCTAGCACATGCAAGCATTGAAATAGCTGCTTCTGGAATCATAGGTAAATAAATAATTACTCTATCTCCCTTTACAACACCTAATTTCTTAAGAACATTAGCAAAAGAACATACCCTTTTAAATAATTGATTATATGTGAAAGATATGGGCTTTTCATTAATATCATTAGGCTCCCATATAATTGATGTGTTAGACTTAAGATTAAAATTTCTTTCAAAAATATTTTCTGTAATATTTAATTTTCCATCTGGAAACCACTTCACTTCAGGCTCATCAAAATTCCACTCTAAAATCTGTGAAGGATTTTTTTTCCATAAAAACTTTTGAGAGTAATCATTCCAAAATTTTTCTGGATTTTCAACACTTTCCTTGTATTCATTTTGATATTGACTTAAGCTACTAATCATATTCATTCATTTAAAGAAGTTCATTTGCTAAATTAGCTAGGTCTGATCTTTCTCCTTTTCTTAAAGTAACATGAGAGTATAATGATTGGTCTTTAAGTTTATCTATTAAATAAGAAAGACCATTACTTTGTGAATCTAAGTAGGGAGTATCTATTTGATTAATGTCTCCGGTAAAAACAATTTTAGTATTTTCACCTGCTCGTGAAATAATAGTTTTTATCTCATGGGGAGTTAAATTTTGAGCTTCATCAACAATAAAAAAAATATTTGAAAAACTTCTACCTCTAATATAAGCCAATGGTTGTATAAGAAATTTCTCAGATTCTACCATATTTTTTAAAACTTTATATTCTTTAGAAGTTTCTTTAAACTGATTTTGAATAAACTTAAAATTATCCCACAAAGGCTCCATGTATGGATTAATTTTTGAACTTATATCTCCAGGAAGATATCCTAAATCTTTATTACTTAGAGGTACAATAGGCCTTGCTACAAATATCTGTTTATAGTTTCTTCTTTGTGAAATAGCTGATGCCAATGCTAACAAAGTTTTTCCTGTACCAGCAACTCCATTTACAGAAACAAGGGGAATCTTAGGATTTGTTAATGCATGAATAGCAAAAGCTTGTTCAGCATTCCTTGGCTTAATACCAGAAACGATATCCTTTTCTACTCTGTAAACTATTTCTTCTTTACTATCATAGTATGCAAGAGCAGATTTTTTTGAATTTTTAAGAACATAATATCCATTATTTGATAGTGTCTTTCTAGAAAAGATTTCTTTTTTTGAAACAGAAGAATTCATATAAAAATTATCTAAAACCTTATCCTTTACATTATTAATAATTTGACTTTCAAATTCTAAAGAATTTAAATTTTTTATTTTACCAGTTTTATAATCTTCTGCTTTGAGGTTTAACGACTTTGCCTTTAGTCGTAAATTAATATCCTTTGAAACTAAAATAACACTTTTATTTTTTTCTATTCTTTGAAGATTTAATGCGGAATCTAAAATTTTATGATCATTAATTTCATCATTAAAAATATTATTTTTTGAAGAATAATCTACAAGAACCTTGAAAGAACCCTTGTTTTTTCCATTTAATGAAATCCAATTATCAAGCATTTTATCTAATGATAAATCATCAATCATTCTTATAAATTCTCTTGCCTCAAAATTTATAATATCATTCCCTTTTTTCATGTGATCTAATTCTTCTAATACCGTAATAGGAATTCCTATATCATTTTCCTCAAAATTCATAATTGAATCATGAGAATGAAGGATAACAGAAGTATCAAGAACGTATATTTTCTTTTTTTTAATTGGCATCATTAATTATTTGATCATAATAATCTATATACCTGGGTAAGATAATATTTATATTAAAATCTTTTGACCTATTAAAAGATTCATCTTTAAAATTGGACAAGTTATCATCATTTAAAATATATAAAGACTTTTCAACCATATCATCTATATCTCCTATTTTGCAGATAAATCCTGATTTTCCATTAGAAATAAGCTCTGGCAAACCACCTGCATCAGAACTTACAACTGGCACTGATGATGCCATTGCTTCTAAAGCAGACAATCCAAAACTTTCTTTTTCAGATGTTAATAAAAATAAATCAGCATCTGATAATACATTTTCAACATCAGGAACTTTACCAATAAAAATTACATCTTTTAAAGAACATAATGTTCTTGTTAAAGATTCTATATTGGTTCTCTCAGGTCCGTCCCCAATCATTATGAGTTTAGAAGGTATTATTTTCTTTATTTTACAAAAAATATTTACTACATCTTGTATCCTTTTTACTTTTCTAAAATTTGATGTATGAATGATTAATTTTTCTCCATTTTTACAAAATTTTTCTCTATAAATATTTTTTATTGATTTATTAAAAATATTATGATCAATAAAATTTGGAATTACTTTAATATCTTTCTTTATATCAAATAATTTTATAGTATCATTTTTTAAACTTTCAGATACTGATGTTACTCCATCAGAATTATTAATAGAATAATTAATTACAGGCTTACATGATGGGTCTGTGCCAATAAGAGTAATATCTGTTCCATGAAGAGTTGTAATAACTGGAATTTTTATTCCCATTGTCAATAAAATATCTTTAGCTAATAAGGCTGATGACGCATGAGGAATGGCATAATGGACATGAAGAAGATCTAACTTTTCAAATTTTACAATTTCTACAAGTTTACTTGTTAAAGATGTTTCATATGGAGGAAAATGAAATAATGGATAATTTTTAACTGAAACCTCATGATAAAAAAGGTTATCACTAAAAATATTCAATCTAGCGGGAAGAGAATAAGTTATAAAATGTACTTCATTTCCTTTTTTTGATAATGCTTTTCCAAGTTCTGTAGCAACTACACCACTACCTCCAAATGTTGGATAACATACTATACCAATTTTCATAAATGAATGTATGAAATTTTAGAATTAATTTTATAAAAAAGCTAATAAATAAGCATTACTAAATTAACAAATTTTAAATCTATCTTTATAAATTAATTGATTTGATTTATTTTTTTAAAATGAAATTACCATCATTTATACGTTTACCAAAAAGTAAAAAATTTAATTTTGATCCTAGACACTATGATCCAATAAGAGATGATATAGAACATAGGGTTTCTGAAATTAATAATAATGTAAAATTAAAAAACAAAAAATATTTTGATTATAAAAAAAAATCTGAAGTTGTCTCTGGATCCAAACTACAATTAATTATAGCATTATTACTATCCTTTTTCTTATTTGGTTGGCTATATATTGGAAATAAAATTTTTATTTTCACAGCTTTAATTCCTTTATGGTACATTTTTAAAAAAATTAGAAAAAGTTAAAATGAACATTATATACCAATTACCAAAATCCGTTTCTAATCAGATTGCTGCAGGTGAAGTAGTTCAAAGACCTTCTTCAGTAGTAAAAGAACTACTAGAAAACAGCATTGATGCTAGAGCAAAAAATATTAAAATAATTATTAAAGATGCTGGTAAGCAATCCATAACTATTATTGATGATGGAATAGGAATGTCTAAAGAAGATGCTATAAAATGTTTTAATAGACACTCAACTTCTAAATTAAAAAATGCAGAAGATCTATTTAAAATAAAAACTATGGGTTTTAGAGGTGAGGCATTATCATCAATTTCTGCAGTTTCAGACATAATACTAAAAACAAAATCTATTAATGATGAAATGGGATATGAAATTAATATCAAAAACTCTAAAATAATTAAAGAACATGAAATTGATAAAAATCAAGGAACATCAATAATTATAAAAAATATATTTTTTACTGTTCCGGCAAGAAGAAATTTTTTAAAATCAAATAAAGTCGAATTAAAATATATTATAGATGAATTTATAAGAATTGCAATCTCAAATTCGAATATTAATTTTATACTTTTAAATAATGAACTTGAAATTTACAACTTAAAATCATCAACTCTCAGTAAAAGAATTATTTCATTATTTAAAAAAAGTTATGAACAGCAACTTGTTTTATGTGATGAAAAGTTTGGAAATATTTCTATTCATGGATTTATTGGAAAACCTGAATACTCAAAAAAAACTAGAGGAGAACAGTTTATTTTTGTAAATAATAGATTTATAAAAAGCAATTACCTAAATCATGCTATCATTAAAAGTTATGAAGGATTAATAGAAGAAAAAAAATATCCTTTTTATGTACTATTTTTGCAAATAAATACAAATGAAGTAGATATTAATATTCATCCCACAAAAACAGAAGTAAAATTTGAAGATGAAAAATTGCTCTATAATTTAATGAACTCATCAGTTAGTAAATCATTAAGCTCTCATCATATAATGCCTTCTATTGATTTTAATGCTGACATTAATTTTAGTAATAAAACTGTTATAGAATATGACAACAAAGAGTATCAAAATATTAGACCTTCAAGCTCAAGTAATAAGCAAAACTGGAAAAAAATATTTGATGAAGTCAAAATTGAACACTCAAATGATAAATTAATTTTTGAAAATGATTTAATAGAAATACAAAACAAACCAGTTCAATTTCTTGATAATTTCATTTTCAAACAGCTTGGAAAAAAGTTATTAGTATTTAATCATAAAAATTGTCAACAAAGAATATTATATGAAAAATTTAAAAATTCATCTCTAAATTCAAATGCTAACTCTCAACAAAATTTATTTCCAAAATACATTGAATTTAATAATTCAGATTTTCAACTTATTAAAGAGATTCTCAATGATATCAAATCAATAGGATTTAATATAGATGTATTTGGTAAAAATTCTGTGATAATAAATGGCGTACCTACAGGACTTGATGATATAAATGAAGAAGAAATAATTGAAAGTTTTATTGAAGAAATAAAAAAAAATAATCAAAATTTAAAAGCTGAAAAAAAAGAAATAATTTTAAAATCATTTTCTAGAAAAGCTAAAATAATAAATAATAAAAGATTAAATCATAAAGAAATGGAATCCATAATTGATAGACTATTTGCATGCGCAAATCCAAAATATTCTCCAGATGGAGAACTAAATTTTGTAGAATTAGGTAATGATAAAATAAAAAATTTATTTTAATGTTTCAATTAACTCCAGCCGCAAAAAATATTCTTATAATAAATGGAATAATTTTTATATTATCTGATTTTGTAGGATTAAGATCTTATATAATTGAAAGTTTTGGAATGAGATACTTTCACTCTGAAAATTTTCAACCATACCAAATACTGACTTATATGTGGGTACATGGGGGCTTTGGACATTTATTTAGCAATATGTTTTCTGTATTGATATTTGCTCCCATTCTTGAAAAAGTATGGGGTTCAAAAAAATTTTTAATATATTATTTGGCAACAGGAATTGGAGCTGGAATTTTATACTCAGGAATTAATTACTATGAAAATTATTCATTCGAAGTAAAAGTAAAAAGTTATGAACAAAATCCATCCCCTGAATCATTTAGAAAACTAGTTCTAAATAATTCATCAGAATATTATAACCAACTTTATGATTTTATTGATTCTTATGAACAAAACCCATCAAGTTCTAATGACAATCTGAGTATAGCATATGCAAATGATTTACTAAAAGTAAAGAGTGATGTTCCAATGGTAGGAGCATCAGGTGCTGTATTTGGAATTTTATTAGCTTTCGCAATGCTATTTCCAAATATGGAACTAATGCTTTTATTTTTACCAATACCAGTGAAAGCTAAATATGTAGTATTAGTATATGGAATCTATGAGCTATGGAGTGAAATAAACAGAATGCCTGGAGACAATGTTGCACATTTTGCTCATCTTGGTGGAATGCTTATAGGATATCTAATTCTAAAGTATTGGAAAAGAAAATACGGCACATTTTATTAAAATTATGTCAAACTTTATAATAGAAGATCTTAAAAATTCATGGAATAAAAAAGACAATGGTCTTATCAAGATAATAATAATAAACGTTATTGTATTTTTAAGTATTGGTATAATAAAAATATTTCTTCAAATTGGAGGTTTAGAAAATTTATATATAAAATTTCTAAATTCTTTGATGCTTCCAGCTAATTTAAGAGATTTTATATTTCAACCATGGTCTATAATCACTTACTTCTTTTTACACATTAATTTTTCGCATATATTTTGGAATATGCTTTTTCTGTATTGGTTCGGAAAAATAATCAATGAGAATATAGGTAATAATGCATTGATTTCTTTATATATATTAGGTGGAATAATTGGTGGTTTACTATATATGGCTATCTATAATATAATCCCATATTATGGAAATCAAATTAATCAGTCTTTAATGTTAGGAGCATCTGCTGGAGTATTTAGTGTAGTAATCGGATCAGCTACTCTTATACCAAATTACACATTTAATCTCCTTTTTATTGGACCAATAAGAATTAAATACATTGCTCTATTTTATGTTGCATCATCATTTTTTGATATAACAGGTAATAATTCAGGTGGAGAAATTGCACACTTAGGTGGTGCTTTAATTGGATATTTATATATTAAACAATTACAAAATGGAAATAATATGGGAGATCCTATTATCAGGATTCTTAATTTTTTTCATAACTCAAAAATCAATAAATCTAAGAATGATTATTCATATCAAAATATAAATAAAGAAATATCGCAGGATGATATAGATAAAATACTTGATAAAATTTCTGAAAGTGGTTATTCAAGTTTAAGTAAAAGTGAAAAAGAAAAATTATTTAATGCTAGTAAAAAATGAGAATTACCTTTTTTATAATCATATTTCTTTTTATTAGTTGCACGAGTAATATCAATAAAATTAATAATGAAGAGTTAAAATTAGATGAAAAATTAGCTAGTGATCTTATTCAATTATCTATCAGTTGTGTTGACAAAAAATTTCCATATAAAGTTGGCTATAGATATATTGATTCAACCTGGATAAGACCTCACTATAAACTTACCCCATCATTTTATGGTTGCTGGGATTGGCATTCTGCAGTTCATGGTCATTGGAGTATGGTAAAAATTTTAAAAGAATTTCCTAATATTAAAGAAGCGGAAAACATTAGAGAAAAAATTAGAAAAAATTTAAGTAAAAATAATTTAGAAAAAGAATTTCAATTTTTCCAAAATGATTTTGCTAAAGGATTTGAGAGAACTTATGGATGGGCATGGTTAATGCTTCTCTATTCTGAACTTGAAACATGGGATGATATTGAAGCAAAAAATTGGTCTAAAAACTTAAAACCTCTAGTTGATTTATTATCAGAGAGAACCATTATTTTTTTAAATAAACTTTCAAAGCCACTAAGACCAGGAACACATGCTAACACTGCATTTTCATTTTCTTTAATGTATGAATATGCTCAAAAAACTAATAATGAAAAATTATCAAATAAAATCAAAGAGTATAGTATTAAACATTTTAGCTACGATAAAAATTGTCCTGTAAATTATGAACCATCTGGAACAGATTTTTTGTCTCCTTGTCTAGCAGAAGCCAGTTTAATGTCAAAAATTTTATCAGAAAGAGAATTTAATAACTGGTTATCTAAATTTTTTCCCTCTTTCAAAGAGGAAAACTTTGGAAGCATAATAACTCCACCAGAAGTATTAGATCCAAAAGATCCTGGAATAGGTCACTTAATTGGTCTAATGTTCCATAGAGCTTGGACATTAAATGATGTTGCTAATAAAATACAAAATGATGATAAAAAACTATTCCTTTATAAAATTTCAAAAAATCATACAAAAAAAGGGTTTGAGCTTATGTTTGATAGCGGCTACGGAGGTGAACATTGGTTAGCAACTTTTGCCATTTACAATTTTACAAGATAAAACTATCTTTCTTTTTCTAAGTATAAGGTACCTATCAATTTGTCTCTTCTTCTCATAAATGATGTGTCAAAGTATTCTACAGGCGTAATTTCATAATAATAAAAATCTGTCTTAACAATTTGAGATGTAGATGAGCTAATTCCATTCCATATTTTATCACTACTTTTAATTGTTCCTTCATAAGCTATTCTTTGATATCTATCATAAATTATTACTTCAAAACTCATATCTTTTTCAAGTATGTTTTCATATTTTATTACAAAGTAATCATTAAAATCATCTCCATTAGGAGTAAAATAATTAGGGAGTTTATAACTTGGAGTTCTTATATTTTCAATATAAACATAAATTTTAGCCAAAACCTCACAACCTTCATAGTCACTAACGCTATACGTAATAGTATCAAAACTAATTGGTGAAACTTCATAATTATATGTTACGGTTCCATTTATATTAGCTATAGCCTCTCCAAAAGAAGGGCCACCAATAATAATTACACTTGTAGTATCTATTTCAGAATCAACATCCGAATCATTATCAAGAACAGAAATTATTCTTGAAATTGGTTCAGAACCATCAATTATTATCGAATCATCTAAAGCAATAGGACAATCATTTTCATAATTTATAATTATCGTAACTGTTGCCGTAGAATCACATAAATTAAACCCATCATCAGATAAAGTGTAGTCGAATGTTATTATCTCTGGTCCAGGTTTATTAACATCATCAGGAGCAGTATAAACAAATGTTCCATCATTGTTCCAACTTAATCCTCCAATTGTTGGTGGAGAAGCAATATTTATTTGAAGAATATCACCTTCAATATCAAAATCATTAAATATTAAAGTTGAGTCAATTATATCACCTTCATTAATATTAAATATATCATCAACAGGAATTGGACAATCATTAATAGGATTTATACAGAAAGATACAGTTGCTGTATTACTAATTAACCCTGTATTATCCCTCACATAATAAGTAAACGAATCAGAGGTAGATTCTCCTCCATCATGCGTATACATAAATGTTCCATTAGGATTTAAAATCAATGTGCCATGAATCGGATAAGTAACAATAATAGATGATAATGTTGAACCTGTATCTAAATCATAATCATTAAATAAAACTCCTTCATCATACGTTAATGTCTGAAGAAAACTACCTTCATCAATACAAGGGAAAGAATCATTAACTGCAACCGGAGGCGTATCAGGGACAGGAGTAATTCTTATATTGACCATTACAGTATCCCAATTAGGACACTCTCCATCCCATAACAAATAAGTAAACTGATCAATAAAGTTCTCACTATCATCATGAGTATAATCAAATGAACCATCGGTATATAATACTAAGCCACCAAAATCAGTAGTTTCATAAATTTTAATTTCTAATACATCACAAGAATTTTGATCGTTATCATTATTAAGAACACCATTAAAAGCATCAATATTTAATGTTCCTCCCTCATCAACTCCACTATACAAATCATCATTTCCTTCAGGACAAACATTTTGTATCACAATTTTTGCTGTATCAAGAACAGCTGTAGTATCCTCTCCATCAGTAACATAATAGGTAAAAAAGTCAGTATTAGGATCATCTGAACAATCATGATCATAAGAAAAAGTTCCATCATCCGTCCATACAAATGCCCCATTTGTTGGCAAATCTTCTACAATAATTGACAGAATATCAAAAGGATCTTTATCAAAGTCATTTGATAAAACTCCATCTGTTAAATCGGTAGTTAAAACTTCTCCTTCTAACACATAATAAATTTCACTTTGAGTTACAGGAGGAGTGTTTATTATCTCAAAACAAACCCGAGTAGTGTCAGACCAATTATCTTCATCTCTCAATACGTAATTAAAACACACTGAATTTGCTGCATTAGAACAATCATGGGTATAGGTAAATGAACCATCATCATGAAGTAATAATGTTCCAATTAATGGATTTAAAGGATCAGAAACAATATAAATTTTGAGATCATCACTATCTGGATCTGAATCATTAGCAAGAATCCCAAGAGCCGCATCAACAACTAAAGTATCGCACTCACCAAGAGAATAATTATCATCAACTCCTACAGGAGGATCATTTATAGGTATTATATTAATATATACCCACGTCGTATCCTTACAGCCCGCAAGATCTTCAATATAATATTGAACACTATCTAGTAAAGACTCACCTCCATCATGTGTGTACACTAATCTTCCATCAGGTGATATTACAATAGACCCATGATTTACATCACTGCTACTAACTTTTATAGCTTTTAATAAAGTCACACCCGCATTAGAATCAAAATCTTCAGGATCTACATCTACATCATTTAAAAGTACGCCTGTTGTATCTAAAATTGCTCCTTCATCAACATAAAAAGTATCTACATTTGCTATAGGACAATCATTTACAGGTATCCTTTTTATAATTAAATTACCTGGTCCTCCAGAACAACCCGTCGAAAGAGTTGAATCGATTGTATTCTTAATACCATTAAAAATATAGTATTTTATTGTATCATCTTCTTCACCTCCATCATGCGTATATCTAAAATTACCATCTGCATCTATATCAATATTTCCATTTCCTGGTATCCAAGACTCAACCCACAAGGTATCTCCACCTCCATCATTATCATTAAGCAAGATACCACACACATAATTGGGAGTTGCATCATATAAATAATCACCATCTAACCATTTCCAAGCACCCTTTGGTTCTTCATAATAAGAATCTAATTTATCTTGGTATAGCCCTATGTGTAAAGTTTGAGATATCCAAGCAGTGATTGCATTATTTTCATCTTCTGTTTTTATAACAGCAAGATATCCACCAGCTGCTTCTGCAGCCAGTTTAGCATCACTCCAATTTGTTGCTGTATTTGATTGAAAATAACTATGACCATAAGATGGTGTATATTTATATTCACCTAAATAAGTATAACCAGCTAGTGTAGTTATTAAACTTTCCATCTCAATAAGGTGTGGTTTAATATATGCATCATCTACATCATCCCACATACCAGAAGCTTCTATTGCAGCAAAATTTTCAATACCTAAATCATTACTTGGTTCACCAGTATCCCAATTTTGATATCCATCTCCTCCAACTAACATACAAGTATCAACTGTCAATGAGCCTCCCTCATCAACATAATACACATCATCTACTGGAATAGGACAATCATTGACATTGCTTATAACAATATATACTTTCACCGTATCACGACCAACACAGGTTCCGCCATCATCTTCAGCTGTATAAGAAAGGCTATCTAATCTGTCTTCACCATGATCATGAACGTAAGTAAAAGTACCATCTAAACAAATTTCTTCAGACGTTCCAGGTGGACAAGTAACTGTCCCATGTTTTGGTCCTTCAACTAATGTAACGTTTATAGAATCTCCTTCTTCATCAGAATCATTGTCTATAATAGAAACACCTAAATTAGCAAGATTTAAAGTTCCTCCCTCATCAATATAAAAAGTATCTGCAAGAGGTATAGGGCAATCATTAATCTGTATTACGGTTATTATTGCTTCGGCCTCAGTATCACAAATACTATCTGAAGCTAAATACTTGAAAATATCAAGTGCTGTTGGACTACCGTCGTGGCAGTAAGTAAATGAACCATCTGGACAAATTCCAGATGCACCAGTATCTGTACACGTGACCGTACCATTGTTAGGGCCAAAAAACCATTTAGCATATAAACTTTTATATAAAAAGTATGCCTGAGTATTATCAATTGGCTTCCTATAAACATAAATATCGTCAATTTTTCCATTAAAATAATTTCCTGAAGTATAGCTTCTGCCAATTTGAAGACTACTCATCTTTGGACCAGTTAAACCAATGTCTAAATCTTTTTCATACACCAATAAACCATCAACATAAAATTTATAATTAGTACCATCTTTTACAAGCGAAAAGTGCGTATCAATAATTGTCTGTATATTAAATCCAGTAATTACCTCATCTAATTTCCAAGAATTTCCATCTCCAATCTTTAAAGTAAAATTCGAATTCTTATGTCCTATTGAAATTCCCTCCTCACTTGTTCCAACATTAAAATTTAATATTGTTAATTCGGCATTCGGATCTACCGGCCATATCCATCCACTAATAGTATATCCCGATGAATTGATATCAAGTACAGTAGTGTCTACTTCAATATAATTATCCATACCGAGAAATTGATTGAAATAATATGCGCTGTAAGAATTCCCAAATCTATCTCTCTCTGGTTTGGGACCAGTAGTGTTTGATTTTAGACGTCCATCATAGCTTGTTCCTCCAAAATCTTTTACAACATGAATAACAGGATAATCTAGAGTACCTCCAGCCCCCAAAAAACCTGCTGTAGTATCCTTCGTAAACCAAGTCTCAAATGAATAATATGTAAGATTAGTAAGGTCTTGAATAAATGGAAGAGTTCCCATATCAGGATCTGTATCATTTAAAAGCAAATTATTATCTGTAACAGCTATTGAAATACATTCACCTTCATTAACTACATACTGATCATCACTAGGTGTAGGACAATCATTTACTGGATTAATAGATATATAAATTGTTTTTCTATCACACTCATCAGGAGCATGAACTATATCTCCCATAGCATATGTGATAGTATCAAAATAATTATCTGATCCATCATGGATGTAGATAAATGACCCATCTGGATTAATTGTAATTTCCCCAAAGTATGGTCCGTTTCCAGGTATTAAAGCAATATCTGATCCATAATCTACATTTCCATAGGTCAAAATCCAAAGGGAATCACCTTCTTCATCAAAATCATTTAAAAAGATTCCTGTAAATTGTTTGCCATTCAAACTATCAAAGTGTGCATTAACACCAACATTTGATGCGTTTATATCCAATGTGTCTCCTTCATTCATCGTATAAAAATCATTATTTGCTTCTGCGCAGTCATTATCAGGACCAAAAAAGAGTAATATAGAATCTAAAACACAGCAATTATATGGTGGGAGACCATCATCAGGTGGGCCATCATTACATGCTTCATAATAAATAACATCTCGTATAGTATTACTTCCATCATGGACGTATGTAAAAGAACCATCAGAACAAAGTCCAGGAAGACCGGTATCTTCACACTTCACTTCACCATACAATCCATGAAGTGGACTATCATCCGTCATTATTCCAGCATCAAATAATGGTTTCCATTTTTTCTCCAGCGCAGCTGTCCACTTGCCTTCTAACTTTAACTTTCCAGGCGTTGAATATTTACCATATACATTGTCTCCTTCTTCATCGGTATCATCTCCAAGTATATCTTCTCCCGTTCCTTTAAGTTCACCCCCTTCAATCATATACTCTTCTTTCACCCAAGTTATACCTTCACCACTAGAATTACGTGTATAGGCATACAAAGTATCATTAATTCCATTGCAAACTCCCTCTAATGGAGTTCCACTAGCATCTTCAATTGCATTTCCATCAGCATCTATTAGTACACACACTACACTATCAAGAGAATATCCTTCATCAGTCAAATGTTCATTAATATGTTTACCTCCTATAAGCCCAAGACTATTGAAACCATCCGTTGTTGTTACAGGACAATCATTAATTGGAATAATTGTTATACGTACAGTATCTGGATCACTATCACAAAGATCATCAGCAGCTGAATATAAGAAAAAATCAAAATTAGGATCTGCCACTCCATCTCCAGTTATATCACCATATAGAGTAGGCTCTGTTCCATCATGGATGTAGATGAATGACCCATCGGAATAAATAGTTAGTCCAGCTGGCAAAACATGATGTGGATCCAGAATAACTTTAGCTGTTATATCATCAGCATCAGCATCCGTAGCTCCATTTAAAAGTCCATAAGTAGCTAAATCAAGTGAAAATGCATGAATACCTACTGTAATTGAATCTCCTTCATAAACCTGAAAATTATGCTCTACTGATTCTGGACATTCATTAATCATAAATATAATGGAAGCTGTTTCTCCAGATTGATCAAAACCATCATGTATTTTATAAACCAGTGAATCTATTGATGATGTCGTTGAACCATCATGAGTATAACAAAATGATCCATCGAGCTCTAAATTATATGTTCCATGGTGAGGATCAAGAGAAGCTTGTGCTTCAAGCAAAGACCGATCTCCACCAGTCCCTAAATCATCATTCACAAGGACTCCAGGTGCAGCTACACATACAGTTTCACCTTGACCAACAAATACAGTATCATTTAAAGGGATAGGTAAATAATTCTGATATATAACTTTTATATTTTTAGTTATCTTAGGACAATTATCTTCAGGAGAATTGTCGGTAATTTCATACCAAATATTAGCAGTTACCGGAGTAGCTCCAACTGCCTTATTTGGGGCTGTATAGCTAAAAGTTCCATCAGCACAAATTCCAGCTAATCCTGTAGTTGGACATATAAGAATACCCCCTTTTAAGTAATTTGTTCCGTCTAGTTGATCAACATCAGGTAAAATTGTATAGGTAAAATCTGTTTTTGGATTATCTGAATCATTCGTTTCTACCTTTAAATCTCCTAATCCTTCTTCTCCAGGTTCAAGTTCCAATAAAAGTTCTGTTGGATCCGGGCAATCATTCACAGGAGTTATACAAAGTGTAACAAGTTTGGTATTACCCTTATTTCCTTTACTATCTACTGCATAATAAGTAAAACTATCAGAATGCTGCTCATCTCCATTATGCGTATAGGTAAAACTTCCATCAGAATTTAATACTACACTACCAAATGAAGGATTACTCTTTTTCTTAGCCTCCAATGGTGTATCTCCCTCTGGATCTGTGTCATTAGCTAAAAGACCGTCAGCAGCAGAAATAATAACAATACCACCTTCAGAAATTGAATAAGAACTTCCAGTACAACCATAGGTATCATCAACGGATTGGGGACCATTATCATCATCTACAATATCAATGGTAACAACTGTAGTGCCAATATTATCAGCTCCCCCACCTGTAACATATTCTATTTCAATTTTTAAAATATCATTAACTAGTGATCCCTCACTAGGCTCATCCAAAGCATCATCTACTACAGTGACTGTTACAGTCCCTGTAGTATCGCCCTCTGCTATTGTAATAAGGTCAACGGGGAATTCATAATCTGCTCCTGAAGCAGTAGTTCCAGTAGGTACTACTCTAAATTTTACTTTAACATCCTCAGGAGCAGGTTTACTTAAAAAAGCAGTTATAACAGATTTCATATATGGATTACCACTTTCATATATGGAATCTGTACTCAAATGAAGATCTACTATTATCTCATCATCTGTAATATCTAAATTAACAGTATTAGGATCACCTATTATAGCATTACCTGGTGATGTTGAAGATTTATTAATTTTAAAAATAGCAAGTTCTGTGTTTTCACCAATAATATCATCCTGGCCAGTTACCGTTATTGAGAAAGTTGTACTACCAGCAGGTATTTTTATGGTGTCTGAGGTAACTGTAAAATCTGAAGGATTACCAGAAATCTTACTATCTGATGGAGATTCGGAACTTGCAGTAGGATAGGTTAATACAAATACATTTTCTTTTGAATCTACAGCACTTAAAGTAATAGTAAGTGTTGCTGTTCCCCCATTTTCTGAAATCGAAGTTGGAGCAATTGCTACAGTAGCCGTCTGAGAGAAAACATTAATTGAAATACTAAAAAATAATGCTAAAAATAAAAAAAATGATTTTTCCATGGGCTTTGCTAAAATACAAATCATACAAATATAAATATTTCCATTACCTAGATAAACTTATTACTTATTTTTGATAACGCTAAAATTAGGTATAAAATTTTAATTTTTATTAGCTAATTGACCACAAGCAGCATTGATATCTTCTCCTCTACTTCTTCTAATGCCAACATTTAAACCTCGTCTCTCCAAATACTCTATAAAAAGATTCAGTTTTTCAACTGATGATTTATCATAATCTAATCCATCAACCAAATTATATTCTATCAAATTAACTTTTGAAGGAACATGCTTTGTAAAATTATATAAATCTTTAGCATCTTCTAGACCATCATTAATATCTTTTAATAAAATATACTCATAAGTAATTTTCTTTTTAATTTTTGAAAAATAATATTTTAAAGAATCTCTTAGCTCAGTAAGAGAATTTGATTCTCCTATAGGCATAATGCTATTTCTTTTTTCTTCTGAAGCTGCATGTAAAGACAAAGCTAAATTTACTTTAAGCCCATCATCAGCAATTTTTCTTATCATTTTAGAGATTCCAGATGTAGATAATGTTATTCTTCTTGAAGACATATTCAATCCCTCTTCAGATGTTAGATAATGTATTGCACGAACAACATTCTTATAATTAAGAAGAGGCTCTCCCATACCCATAAAAACAATGTTAGATAAAGGTGTATCATATTTTTCGATTGCCTGATTAGAAATTAAGACAACTTGATCATAAATTTCAGCGGAAGAAAGATTTCGAATTCTATCAATTTTTCCAGTAGCACAAAATACACAACTCAAAGAACATCCTACTTGTGAAGAGATGCATGCGGTCATTCTTTTATTTTGCGGTATTAAAACACCTTCAACCAGATTGCTATCATGTAATAAAAAACGGGATTTTATAGTTCCGTCGCTACTCTCTTCAACTAAATCAGTTGAAATAGAATTTATAGTAAATTTTTCGTTGAATAATTCTCTATTAGATAAAGATAAATTTGTCATATCATCAAAAGAAACACAGGACTTTTTCCATAGCCAAGAGTACACCTGAGAAGAAACATATTTTTTCATTCCATTAGAAATACAATAATCTTTAATCTCATCTAAAGAGATTTCTCTAATATCTTTTTTCAAAACAATAAAATTTTATAAGCACAAAGATATTAAAACCTTATATTTAAAAAATTTGTGTTATAATTAATTATGGTATTAAAAAAGATAATTAGTAAAACTGGAAAAATAAGTTCCTGGTTTTCACTAGCATTAGTCTTATTAATTTCTACTGATGTATTATTAAGATATGTATTTAATTTTTCTACTGCAGCCCTTTATGAAATGGAGTGGCATCTTTTTGCAATTATATTTTTATTAGCATCACCTTATACTCTTCAAAAAAATAAACATGTTAGAGTAGACGTATTTTATAATAATTTTTCAAAAAGAAAAAAAAATATTATTGATTTAATAGGTAACATAATCTTTCTTATACCATTTTCATTTATAATATTTTACACTTCCCTACCATTTGTTGAAGATTCTTATTCGATTTTGGAATCTAGTCCAGATCCTGGTGGATTACCTTACAGGTTTATAATTAAATCTATAATTCCAATTGCTTTTTTTCTCTTAATGATTCAGGGAATACTAAATACTATTAAAAATTATAATAACATAAAAATTAAGAAATGATAGAATATATTCCTCTAATTTTATTTGCTCTAGTTTTTATACTTATCCTATTTGGATACCCTGTAGCTCTAGTACTAGGAGGGATTTCAGTTGTATCAGGACTACTCTTTTTTGATATTGACTTTTTTTATTTAGTATCACTAAGAATTTTTGGGATAATGAACAATTTTGTTCTTCTTGCTGTTCCTCTTTTTATTTTTATGGGTATGACACTTGAAAGGTCTGGAATAGCTGAAAAACTTCTTGAAACTATGGCCATATTATTTGGTAAGATTAAAGGTGGATTAGCATACTCAGTAATCATTGTAGGTGGGATGCTTGCCGCATCTACAGGTATTGTAGGGGCAACTGTTGTTACAATGGGACTTATAAGCTTACCTGTAATGATAAAAAGAGGATACAATACAAAGTTGGCAACAGGAGTAATTGCATCATCAGGAACTTTAGGGCAAATTATTCCTCCTTCTGTTGTTCTTGTTCTTCTTGGTAGTGTGCTAAATATCTCTGTTGGCGATCTATTCACATCTGCTCTATTACCGGGACTAACACTTGTTGTTCTTTATCTGATTTACGTATTGATAATTTCAATTATTTATCCCGAATTCGCTCCAAGTATGCCTAATAAATTAATAAAAAAATTTAAAAACGAAACTGGAATAATTGAGATAATTAAAGCTTTTATTCTCCCGTTTGTACTAATTTTTGCTGTACTAGGTTCAATTTTTGCTGGAATAGCATCTCCAACTGAAGCTGCAGGAATAGGAGCATTGGGAGCATTAATATTAAGTTACTTTCAAGCAAATATGAATCTTAAAAAACTAAAAATTATTATGAAAGAAACAACCAGTTTGACTTCTATAGTATTTATGATATTAATTGGCGCAACATCGTTCTCTTTGGTTTTCAGAGGTCTTGAAGGTGATAAAATATTAATTAATATAATTACTCAAGCAGACTTATCACCAGAACTTTTTATTGTATTAATATTATTTATTGTTTTTATAGCTGGATTTTTTATAGATTTTATTGAAATAATATTTATAATAGTTCCTGTCATAACTCCCATTTTAATAGCATTAAATATTGATTTAATTTGGGTAGGAATTTTGCTCGCAATTAACCTACAAACATCTTTTTTAACTCCACCTTTTGGATTTTCATTATTTTATTTAAAAAGTGTCGCACCAAAAGAAATAAAAACAAGAGACATCTATTATGGAATTATTCCTTTTGTAATTATTCAGTTGTTATTTTTAATCTTCTTATTTTATAATCCTGATTATATCTATATAATACCAAAAATGCTCAATAATTAAAGATCATAATAAATCCTATCACCGACGTTGGCCCAATCTTTAAAAGAAATTCTAAACTTTTCATAAGCATCATAAATTTTTCTGCTTTTTGGATCATTTTCAATTAACTCATTAATGACTTCCTGGGATTTCTCCTTAAAAGATGCTAGTACATCTTTAGGAAATTTTCTAAGTTTCACATTCTCTTCTTTAATTAATTTGTTTAGGTATGTGCTATTCTTAGAATCAAACTCACAGTGCATCCACATATTCAATGATTCTATACCTTTAATAACAATTTCTTGAAGATCAGAAGATAACTGATAAAATTTTTCTTTATTTACAGTTATCTCTAACACTCCTCCAGGCTCATGCCATCCGGGATAATAATAATATTTTGCGACCTGATAAAACCCCATTAGGTAATCATGATACGGACCGATCCATTCTGTAGCATCTATTACTCCCCTTTCAAGGTTAGTGTAAATTTCACCCCCAGCAACTGTTACTGCAGTTCCACCAGACTTTGAAAGAACCTTTCCACCAAAACCAGGAATTCTCATTTTTAATCCCTTTAAATCAGAAATAGAATTAATTTCTTTATTAAACCAACCCCCCATTTGAATACTTGTATTTCCTCCAGCAAAAGGCAGTAATCCAAATGGTTCATAAATCTCTTTATATAACTCATGTCCACCTCCAGAAATTATCCATGAGTTCATCTGTTGAGAATTCATACCAAAAGGAACCGATGAAAAAAATTGAGCCGCAGGAATTTTTCCAGCCCAATAGTAAGATGCACCACTTCCCATTTCAACAGCCCCATTACTTACAGCATCAAAACATTCTAAACTTGGAACTAATTCACCACCACCATATACTTTAATATCTAGCCTTCCACCTGACATTTTATATATCCATTTAGAAAGAAGATTACAACCTTCTCCTAGAACTGGCATATTAGGTGACCATGTAGTTGTCATTTTCCATTTATATTTTTTATTGAAATTGATATTAGTTTCCTTATAATTATTATTAATTTTTTTATTTGAACATGATGGCAATACCATAGTTCCCGATAGGGCAACAAATGATTTTGCAATAAATTTTCTTCTATTTGTTTTTTTAGATTTCATAAAAGTTAATAGCTATTTTAGGGTAAATTAAAAAAAAAATTGTTTAACAAAATTAAACATTAAATTGCCCCTTCTAAATGAATAAAAAAAATTATAGTCTACTTTTTATTTTTATAACAATATTTATTGATATCACCGGTCTTGGTATCATTATCCCTGTAATACCAGCACTACTAACAGATTTAATAGATGGAACAATTAGTGAGGCAGCAAAATATAGTGGTTGGTTAATGTTTTCATATGCTACTCTTCAATTTCTTTTTGCTCCAGTTTTAGGAGGTTTAAGTGATCAATACGGAAGAAGATCTATTATTTTATTATCATTACTTGGTTTTGGAATAAACTATATGGTAATGGCAATAGCCCCAACAATAACATGGCTATTTATAGGAAGAATTTTTCAAGGTATAATGGGAGCTAGCATGACAACAGCAGCAGCTTACATAGCAGATATAAGCACACCTGAAAAAAAGGCTCAAAATTTTGGATTAATTGGAGCCGCTTTCGGATTAGGATTTATATTAGGACCTGTAATAGGTGGGTTTTTAGGTCAGTATGGCCCAAGGGTTCCATTCATTGCTGCAGCTATTTTTACATTAGTAAATTTAATTTATGGCTACTTCATTTTACCAGAATCATTATCAGTAGAAAACAGAAGAAAATTTGATATTAAAAGAGCCAATCCAATTGGAACATTATTATCTTTAAAAAGGTATCCCATAATTTCAGGTTTACTCGTGTGTATTGTTTTATTTAATATTTCTGCACATGCCACCCAAAGCACATGGACTTTCTTTACTATCGAACAATTTAATTGGAATGAAAAATGGATAGGATATTCTTTAGGTTTTGTCGGTCTTATGGCGGCAATTGTTCAAGGGGGATTAATAAGAATTATTATTCCAAAAATTGGAAATATTAAAAGTGTTTATTTTGGAATGATATTTTATATTATTGGATTAACATTATTTGCATTTGCAAATCAAAGCTGGATGATGTTTGCTATTGTCATACCATTCTCTTTAGGTGGAATAACAGGACCAGCCCTTCAAGGAATAATGACAAATAAAATTCCCTATAATGAACAAGGAGAATTTCAGGGGGGAATGACAAGTCTTCTTAGTCTTACAGCAATTATTGGACCATTACTCATGACCAATCTATTCTCATATTTTACTAGTAAAGAAACAAATATTTATTTTCCAGGTGCACCCTTTATGCTTGCAGCAATTTTATCATTTATTGGATTATTGATTGCTTATAATTTTTTATCTAGAAAAAATATCTTCGATTAAAGATTTAACCAATAATTAATTTTGAAAGCAAATGATCTATTTTTGATGTTCATAAATAGAGGATTTTTAGCATAATAATTATCAGTATACACTAAGAAAATATCTGATAAAGGTTTAAATCTCCATTGAAATCTTGCATTAATATTAATATTATCAATCTGATTATTGTATTGTAGATAAGTACTAAAAAATAAATCTTTAGAAAAACTTACATTTATTTTTGAACTTAAAGAAAAAAATTCAGCTGATGAATAAGGTTCAGGAAAATTTAAATTATTGTACTGACTTCTTAAAGATAAATTTAAAAAAGGTGGAAACTTGTATGAAATTGTTCCTCCTATATTATTTATTTTTCCATTAAAAAATTCTCCTGTTTTTCCATTTACACTAAAATAAAATTTTTTTCTTTGATTGGATCTAAAATAAAAAGTATAATTAGAATAATTATAATCAGATAAACTATCTAAAGATTCTCCTTCGGATCTTGAAGGATCAAAATCATGTAATAATAATGTATATTTTATATTAGACTTTAACGTCAAACTTGCGTCTGAATTAAATGTAATGTTATAATCTAAATCAATATCATAATCAGTAATTCCATTTGCATCATTGCTATAAAATTCATAATCAATACCTGGCCCATGTCTATTTAAAGAGTTGTCTTTTGGAATAAATTTATACTGAAATGAAGGACTAAAAAAGATAAAATCTTTTCTTGGAACAAAGCCTACTTCTGGATTAAAGTTTTCTCCTACTCCATAAAAATAAATATTAGTTTCATAATTTCTTTTCTCATAGGAAGCATTTATCCCATAGGAATTAGCGTTTGATAAATTTTTATTATCTAATGATTGATGATAGAAAAGCCCAGATTTAAATCTTGTATTATTACTTTGTAATTTTGATTCAACTCCAAAAACCCTATTAAAATCATTTAAACTTAAATCCTTTGCATAAACATCATCTTTATTGTTAAATAAGGCTTGTTTATTTATAATGAACGATGATATTTTAGAATTCCTAAGAATATTTTTTTCTAAAACTACCATACCATAATTATAAGAGGGTACTCCACTTGAAGAAAGTCTAGCGGTTTGCATATTTAATAACCCTATTCTTAAATCTTCATTAACCTTACCAGATAACTTTGCACCATAAATAATTGGATTTTGAACATACTGTTTTGTTACAGTATCTCTAACAATACCTATTCTTCTTGTAAACATAGGTCTGGCTGCTCTAGATCCAAGATTTGAAAATAAATCAGCATTATCATTAAAAAACTCTCTTTTTTCTGGTAAAAAAAGTTCAAAACGTGTCAAATTAGTCCTTTGTTCATCAACCTCTACTTGAGAAAAATCAGGATTAAATGTTAAATCTAAATTCAAAGAAGAGCTTAATGCTAACTTCATATCTAAGCCTGCATTAAAATCAAATTCTTTTGGTGGTTCACTAATTTTACTATTACTTCCTGAGCTTGATATGTAAGGAATTAAGACCATGCTTTGAGAAGATTTTTCAAGTGGAAATTCAAATTCTAAAGTTCCTGTCATAGACAAGTTTCCAGGAGAAAATCCTAAAGGAATCGCAGTCCAAACTGATCCTTCATTTATTTTACTATTTCCTCTATGAGAATTTAAATTCCATACTTTAGATCCTGTTTTATATCTTATAGAACTAAAAGGTATTTTAAATTCAGCAATCCAATAATCATCATGTACTTTTGCTCCTGAATACCACTTTGTATTCCAGTTTATATTAAACCAACTTATGCCACCTCTTCCTCCTCCTCCAGAATGAGAATATGATCCTTCTCCACCATCTGAAAGTAAAGCCTCTCTTTGAATATTATATGGTGACAATCCAAAATTATAACCATTTGTTTCATCCAGAAATGTATCAAAGGTAAATGATATGTAATCTACTGATCCACCAAAAAAATCTCTTTTTAAATCTCCTAAAACAAATTTTTTATCTGAAATATCTTCCATTTTAGCTAATATGTATATAAACTTATCATCATAAGCTATCCTAAATTCTGTATCTAACTCAGCGGAAACAGAATCTCTTGGTCTGTATTGAAAAAAATTTGAAACTGACTCAGCATTAATCCAAAAATTTTCTGTCATTTCTCCATCTAATATGATTTCTTCATTGATTTTTTTTGCAAGTATTTTTTTACTCCAAAAATTTTCTGACTGTGAAAACCCAAATACTACTACTGAAAAAATTAAGAAAAAAGTTAATGTGTAACTTTTCATACGTTGTTTTAAAATATTAGATGATTATTATTTATAAATCTCTCTAATTATTGTCTTTATATAAATCTACAACTATAGGAGTAGCAATAAATACTGAAGAATATGTTCCTATTATAATTCCAATTAAAAGAGCAAAAGAGAACCCACTCAATGAAGCTCCTCCAAATAAAAATAGAACCAAAACTACTATAAACGTTGTCGTAGAAGTTATCAATGTTCTACTAATTGTCTTGTTTATTGATTCATTCACAACAGGAATTAAATCACTCCCCGCTTTTATTCCCATATTTTCTCTAATTCTGTCAAACACAACAACAGTATCATTAATTGAATACCCAATAATAGTAAGAATAGCAGCGATAAATACTTGATCTATTTCATATGAAATTCCAAATAGATTTGCAAATGAAAATGCAGAAATCACAAATAATGTATCATGAAATAAAGCACTAACAGCACCTATAGAAAATTGCCATTTTCTAAATCTTATTAGTATGTAAATAAAAATTGCTAATAGAGCCAATAAACCAGAATAAAAAGATGAGTTTTTAATATCATCTGCAATAGTTGCCCCAACCTTAGAAGAACTTGATATAGTAAAATTTGATTCATCTACTTGCGAATCATCTTCTGAATAATCAAGATTGGTTAAAGATTTTATACCACTTATTAAATTAGTTTTTACCTGAGTATCAGCATTATCAGTTTCATCACTGATTAAATAAGAAGTAGTAATTTTTAAAATATTATCGGCACCAAATGTTTTAACTTCAACACCTTCATTATTAAATGTTTCTTTCAAACCACTTTCAATTTCTGTTGGATTCTGAGAATTATTAAAAGTAACTACATAAGATCTTCCTCCTTTAAAATCTACTCCTAATGTAAGCCCTTTAAATAAAAGAGATATAATACCTAATGATATAAATAAAGTAGAAAACGCATAAGCAATTTTTCTCTTTCCAATAAAATTAATATTAATATTTGTTAATAAATTTCTACTAAAAGGAAATGAAAAATTTAGTCTGCTCTTATCACCTTTTTCACTTAATTTTTCAATTATAACTCTTGTAATAAAAACAGCTGAGAAAAATGAACATATAATTCCAATAATTAAGGTTACAGCAAAACCTTTAACAGGTCCTTGTCCTAAATTATATAAAATTATTCCTATTAGTAAAGTAGTGAAATTAGCGTCAATTATAGATGTATAAGCCTTCTTATAACCATTAGAAATTGCTTGTTTTAAATTAGCATTATTTCTTAATTCCTCTTTAATTCTTTCAAAAATCAAAACATTAGCATCAATAGACATTCCAATAGTTAATACAATACCCGCAATTCCTGGTAATGTCAAAGAAGCAGAGAGTTGTGCTAAAATTCCAAGAATAAAAAATATATTAAAAAATAAAGCTAGGTTAGCAACAAATCCTCCTCCAGCATAATAGAATATCATAAATATAACAACAATAGAGAGTCCGGCCATCATAGATTGAAACCCTTGAACTTGAGCGACTTTACCTAAAGTAGGTCCAATAACAACATCTTCCACAATAGTAGTTGGTGCCGGAAGCGTACCAGCCTTTAAAATATTAGCTAAATCTTGTGCCTCTTCAATAGTAAAATCACCTGTAATTTGTGAGTTTCCATTTGGAATCTCATTTTGAACATTAGGTGCCGAGTAAACATAATCATCTAAAACAATAGCTATTCTCCTATTAATATTTTGAGATGTTAATCTTCTCCATTTTTTTGCACCATTAGAATTCATCTGCATAGAGATAGACGGTCTAGAGCTTTGATCTAAATCCTGTCTAGCATCTGTTATAACCTCGCCAGTAAGTGGAGCATTACCTCCTCTAGAAGTTTTAATTGCAAATAATTGAAGAACCTCATCACTTGGGTCTGATGTGTTTTTTGAAGGTTTAACAGACCACAAAAATTTTAAATTAGAAGGGATAAGTTGCTTTACATTTGAATTATTTAAAATAGAATTTATTTGAATTGTATCTTCTAGATTATAAAATAATCCACCAAATTCTGATCTTAGCTTTGAAAATAAAGGAGAAGTAGATGAGGGAATAGAATCACTCACTTCTACATCATCATTTTCTAAATCATTATCTTCAGTAATTTCTATAGAATCATCTCCATCTAATAAATCTTCTATATCCGCTAAAGTTTCTGAAGACGCTTCTTGAGTTTCAGAACTTTCAGACTTAAAAATTCCTTCTTTTACAACGTATTGATCTACTAACTGAATAGTTTGAAAAACTTCTGTTTCATTAAGCTCTGCAACTTCCCAAAATTCAAGTTTTGCAACTCCTTGCAACAATTTTCTTACCCTTTCAGGATTATCAACTCCAGGAAGTTCAATTTGTATTCTTCCAGTTCCCTGAAGTCTTTGAATATTAGGCTGAGATGTACCAAATCTGTCTATTCTAGTTCTAAGTATATTAAAAGACCTATCAATAGCACCCTCAACTTCATTATTAATTATATCTATTATTTCATCATCAGTTGAATTAAAATCTATTCTACCTCTATTTGAAACAGTTGAAAATATTGTAGATAATTTTTTATCTGGAGCAAGGGTTTTAAACTCATTATAAAACTCAGTAATAAAATTTAATTGCGTTCCAATTATATTTTTTTTAGCTTTTTGAATAGCTTCTAAAAAATCTTTGTCCTGATTATTAGAGGAGAGTCCTTTAAGTATATCAACAGGTGAAACTTCTAAAGTTACATGCATTCCCCCTTGCAAATCTAGTCCAAGATTTAATTCAGATTCTTTAATTTCTTTATAAGTGTAATCTGAAAGCAAAGTGTATACAGGCTTATTCCAAATAGAATCAAGGTATCTTTGTTTTAATTTATAATCTATATTCCCATTCTCACTTCTAGAAAATTCAGTAGCATCGCTCTGTATTCTTTGAGAAACAAAAGTGAATTGAAGATAGTATATAGATAGTAATGATATTATTACTGTCAAAAAAATTATTAATCCCCTATTTTTCATTTATGAAATCGCAAAAATTGGTCACAAAAGTATTCAATTATATGGAAATTAACTAAAAGCTAAATATTATTATTTAATGCTTGAAATTCATTCTTAATATAGTCTAATGTTAATTTTGCAGCCTCATTATCATTCTTTGTATTGTTTACTATTAAATCAGTATCATTCTTATATGGTAAAATATATTTATTATATGAAGGAATTACATGATTATTGTATTTATAAAGTACATTATTTTTGTCATATCCTCTTTCTTCAAGATCTCTTTTAATTCTTCTTTTTAAACCCACATTTTGATCAACATCAATAAATATTTTTCTATCAATTAATTTTTGAAAATTTTTATAATAAAATAAAAAAATTCCTTCAACAAGAATTATTGATCTAGGTTTAACAATTATTTTCTTAGGAAGAATTTTTGGGTTGTTAAAAGTATACTCAAGTCTTTCTACAGTACTATTATTTTTTATTTTTTTTATATCATCAAATAATTCATCCTCTAAAAAAGATGATGGCAAATCAAAATTATAATTTCCATCACAATCTTTTTTTTGATATTCTCTTCTTTTATAATAATTATCTTGTAAAAGGATAGAAATTATATCAAGATCAAAATTATTCTTCACATAATTTACTATATATGATTTTCCAGATCCACTACACCCTACAATTCCAAAAACTAAATTTTTCAATTTAAACTATTTAAATATTTTACAAGTTTTTTTATTGCTATTGCTCTATGAGAAATTGAATTTTTATACTCAAATGGCATCTCAGCAAATGTTTTTTTATAACCATCAGGAACAAAAATAGGATCATATCCAAAACCATTATCTCCTCTTCTAGTATGCGTTATATTACCACGAATCATTCCCTCAAAAAATTTAACATTAGAATTTATAATTAAACATATAGAAGTTATAAATTTTGCTCTTCTATCTTTTATATATTTTAAATTTTCTAATAAAAGATCAACATTATCATTTGAAGAAGCATTTTCCCCAGCATATCTTGCTGATCTCACCCCTGGTTGATTATCTAGAGCATCAACCTGAAGACCTGAATCATCTGAAAAACAATTAACTCCATATTTATTAAAAATAAAATCTGCTTTTATAAAAGCATTTTTTTTAATAGTACTTTCTGTCTCTTTAATTTCACGATTAAAATTCAAATCTTTTAGAGAAATTAATTTTTGATTTTTAATTAAAGACTGAACTTCCTTTATTTTGTTATTATTACTTGTAACAAAACAAATTTCTGTCATTTTCTAATTTTTATTAAATGAATATCAAAAATTAAGACTGCGTTAGCTGGAATAACAGGAGTAGTAGCATTACCTAATTCACCATATGCATTACCTGATGGCATTATAATTTTAATTTTACCCCCTTCACTAATTTTACTAATAGAAAAACCTAGAGCTTTTTTAAAATCTGATACCAATGCTAAATATCCATGATCCGATATAATTGGGAAAAATGATCCTAATCCATTATATGTATAGGCTAATGGAACATAAAATTTGGATTCATCAACAATACCAAAATACTCAGCAACTGAGCGATCATTTGTATCAAAGAAAACTAAATCAATGGAATCGTTTGTATAAAATATAGAATCCGTTGTATAATAGGCGGCTAAATTTAAACTTATGATATCATTATTTTCTGGATAAACTTCAAAATCTCCAGAATCTATTACAGAATATAAAACTCCCTCTTCTGTAGTATCAATAGCTGTTTGAAGTTCTATTCCTTCTATATAAGAAAGAATTAATTCTATATCATCACTTCTTTGTTTAAGTGAATCTAATCTTGCTTGTTCTGGATCATACGTTTCAACATATTCTTCATCTAAAGTACATGAGATAGTGAAGAAACTAATTAATATTATATAAATAATATATTTCATCATTTTATATCTAATAAAGATACCCTAAAAACTAATACTGAATTTGGGGGTATTGAACCTGAGACAGTATTACCATAACCTAGACCTGAAGGAACAATAAGAATTCCGGTTCCTTCCTCATCAATGTACTTTAATCCAATGTCCCAACCCTCAATAACTAATCCTGTTCCTAAAATAAACTCAAAAGGTTGACCCGTACCATTTCTATCAAATTCAATTCCATCTAAAAATTGACCTATATAATTAACCTTTAGTGTATCCCCATTTACTGGAAATAATGAATTTCCTTCTTCAATAACTTTATAATATAAGCCGTTATCTAAAGATGTAAATCCCGAAAGATTATTCTCATTTAAATACCCTTCTATTCTTAGAATATCAAATTTTAATTGTTCTTGTTTTGACTTAATCAAAATTGTGTCCCCATCTGTGCAAGATGATAAAACAAATAAAACAATGATAACCCTGAAAAAGCTTGTAAGCATACTTTTAAAAATCTAATAATTCAATATCAAATATTAAAATCGAATTTGGAGGTATAGATCCTCCAGCTCCATTAGGACCATAACCTAGAGTACTAGGAATATATATAGTACCTTTAGCTCCTTTATTAAAATACCCAATACCTTCATCCCATCCTCTAATTACCTGTCCTTGTCCCAATGTAAATTCAAAAGGTACTCCTCTATCTAAAGAAGAATCAAATTTTGTACCATCTAAAAGCATTCCAGTATAATGAACTTTTACTAAACTTCCTACTGGAGCATTTGGTCCACTACCCGCTTCCGATATAACATATCTTAAACCACTTGCAGTATTTATTGCTTCAATATTCTTATCAGCTAAATATTGATCTATTATTTGAGCATCTATAATTAATTGTTCTTCCATATTATTATTCATTTCATTTTGCATTTTTTCATATTGTTCTCTTTGAAAACTTTCAAACTCATCTTTATCCATTACATTCTCAACACCACAATAAAAAGAAAGCAATTTATCTTTTAATGAATCTGGTGTAGTAGCTAATCTTGGATCATTTTCTAAAAATTTTTCAGTTGTTATCTGAAAGAAAACACTATCTCCTTTCTCTAAATTATCAATGACTTCATAAATTATTCCATTATTCTTCCACGAAGAATCTTTTAATAAAACCACTGGATCATTTCCAACTTTATTAAGCAGTTCATTACCATCATGATCAAAATATTGAAGATTTAACATAACAATTTGTCCATCGTCAATAGCTTTTCCATCACCATGTTTAAAATATTTTAACTTAGTCCCATTATCTAATACTTTTTCTTTTTCAACACATGAATAGGTTATAAAAAGAGTGAAAACTATAAGAAATATATTTTTAAAAAGTTTCATAAAATTAATAATTTAATAATTTTTCATTTTTTGAAATTGCAATCAAAAATTTTTCCAAAGCTACTGAAAGTTTATTTTCTAGACTTCCACCTGCAGCATTTTTATGTCCCCCTCCATTAAAATTTTGTTTTGCAAAATCATTAACAGAAAAATTTCCAATTGATCTAAAAGAAAATTTGATTTTTTCTCTTGTCTCAACTATTAATGTTGCCATATTTACTCCCATAATTGATAAGGCATAATTAACTAAACCCTCAGTGTCACCCTTCTCAAATTTAAATTTCAACAAATCGTCTTTTGTTAGAACTATAAAAGCTGCTTTATTATTGCCAATAAGTTTAAGTTTTTTTGAAAGAGAAAAGCCAATAAGCTTAAGTCTATTTAAAGAATTAGTATCATAAATTAATCCATTAACATTTGAAGAATTAACACCTCTATCGATCAAATCTGCAACAATTCTATGGACCTTTGATGAAGTAGATGGAAATTTAAATGATCCCGTATCTGTTAAAATGCCTGTATACAAACACTCTGCAATATCTTTATCAAGAAAATCAATGTTTATCATTTCAATTAATTCATATATAAGTTCTGCCGTAGCAGATGCATTAGAATTGTGATATGCTATATCATAAAATTTTACTGGATCCAAATGATGATCTATTAAAACTTTTACAGATTTTGACAAATTAATTAATTCTCCTAATTCATTTATTCTAGATAAATTGTTAAAATCTAAACAAAAAATAATAGATGAATGATTTACTAAGGAACGAGCTTTTTCTTTTTCATTAGAATAAATTACAACATCATCATTCCCCTTCATCCATGTTAAAAAATCTGGATAAGGATTAGGTACAATAACATTAACATTATGATCATATTTTATTAAAAAATTATAGAGTGCAAGAGACGAACCTATTGCATCACCATCAGGATTTGCATGAGTGGTTATAACAACATTTTGTTTTACAGATAATAAATCAAATAGTTTTTTCATAATTTATTTAAATTATTGGTCTGCAAAATTGAATAATTTTCTTTGAAAGAAAAACAATTAGTTTAAATAAGAAATTAACAGAGTATTTCATAATGTCAAACATTATTTTAAGTTTGCAAAACCAAATAAATAAAAATGAGTGGAAATGTAACTTTTACTATAATAAAACCTGATGCTGTTAAATCAGGACATTCAGGTTCAATTATTAAAATGATCGAAAAAGCTGGATTCAAATTACTTGAAATGAAACTAGTTTCACTCACTAAAGAAAAAGCTTCAGAATTTTATGAAGTACATAAAGAAAAACCTTTCTATGATAGATTATGTAATTATATGTCATCTGGACCTATAATAGTAATGAAACTATCAAAAAATAATGCTATTGAGGACTTTAGAAAGCTTATAGGATCGACAAATCCTGAAGATGCTGCAGAAGGAACTATTAGAAATTTATTTGCTACTTCAATAGAAGCAAATGCAATTCATGGTTCTGACTCAGATGAAAACGCAATTATAGAATCTGACTTCTTTTTTAATAATTAAGATTTTATTAGCCAAAAATTATTTAACCCTTTTCCAATAGAAATTTTAATTTTTACTTGCTGTAATAATTCAAGAATTGCTAAAAAATTATAAATAACTAAAATTTTTAATGGGTTATCATTAATTAATTTTACGAAAGAAATTTTTTCTTTTGATTTTAATGAATTTATAATAAATTTTTTTTGCTCATCAATAGTGTAAGGATACTTCTCTATTTCATGAGGGGGTTTATTTTTTTCCTTTTCAAATTTTTCTACAGCATTCTGAAAAACGACTAATAATTTATACAAATCTAAATCTTGAAGTTCTGTCTCTAAATTTGCTCTTTCACTAATTTTACTAACTTCAGATATTAAATTTCCGCGATTTTTTTTTGAAAATCTAAATTCTTCTAAACTTGAAAACTCATCAATTACTGATTTATATTTTTTGTATTCTAATAAATGTTCTATAAGTTCTTCCCTAGGATCAATTTTATTACCATCTTCGTCTATAGATAACCTAGGTAAAAGCATTTTAGATTTTATTCTCATAAGAGTAGCTGCCACAACAATAAATTCACTAGCAACTTCAATGTTCATTTTTTTAAGACTTGATATATATTCTAGAAAATCTTTTGTGATTTGTGAAATAGGGATATCCACAATATCTATTTCATCTCTTTCAATAAAAAATAATAATAAATCAAAAGGACCTTTAAATAATGGAATTTTTATTTCGTAGCTCAAAAATTATATAATTATTATATTAAACATAAACAGAATATGGATCTCTATAAATCTTAGATCTCATTAAATTAGCTTTTTCGTTATCTATAAAACTTTCATTAATAGGATCCCAATGAAGTTCTTCTCTTAATTCATAAGCAATATTTGATAAATGACAAACAGAAGCACTTCTATGACCAATTTCAGCATGACATATAGGTTCTGTACCATTTTTAATGGATGTAACCCAATCTAAAAGATGGTTCTTAGACTGATAGAGTTTCAAGTCTTCATTTTTAAATTCCGATTTAACTATATTTTCAGGTTTTGAATCTATAAATCCCCTACTAATATCCATAGTTCCTTCTGATCCTATAAACCTAACACCATATCCTCTACAAAAGTCCTGATGAATAACTTCAACATCATTACGATAATACATTTTTAATCCTTTTACGGCATTTGGTTCTTGAGGAGGTACAAATCTAACAGGACCTGAATCATCCATTCCTAATCCCCACTGAACAATATCAAACATATGAGCACCCCAATCTGCCAAAATACCACCACCAAATTCTTTATACCATCTCCATCTTGGAAAAAAACTAGTAGATATTAATGCCTTATTATAAGGTCTTAACTTAGCAGATCCAAGCCATTTATCCCAATCAATAGAATCAGGAGTTTCTTCAAATGGAAGTTCACAAACACTTGCGGGATTACCCACGTTCACAAGTGCCTGTGAAATTTTTCCTAAATAACCATTCCTTACCAATTGACATCCTATTAAAAAATTAGAACTAGATCTTTGCATACTACCAGTTTGAAGAACTCTATCGTATTTTTTTGAAGCATTTACCATTGCTCTACCTTCTTTTATAGTGTGAGATAATGGTTTTTCACAATATACATGTTTTCCTAATCTCATTGCATCAATGGACATTGCAGCATGCCAATGATCTGGAGTTGAAACAACTACTCCATCAACATCTTTTCTATTTAATAGATCAAAATAATTATCTGTAAAGAATAATTGATTTTTATTTTTATTCTTACCAGAATTTGAAGACTTCTCAAATTCCAAAAGGAATCTTTTATATTTTACTTTATCAATATCACAAGCTGCAACTACCTGATTTTCTGATAGTTTATTAAATCCAATTGATAAACCCATTCCCTGTGCTCCAGTACCAATCACACCAATATTAAATTTGTCACTAGGCGGTATATACCTCTTACCTAAAACATTTATTGGAACAATTGAAAAAGCACCTAATGATAAAGTTGCACTTTTAATAAATTGTCTTCTCGAATTATAATTTATTTTCATAATAATAAAAATAATACTTTCTGAGAAAAGTTATAGATTTATAAACTAATTTTTAAAAATTCAGTATAAGTTTATATCAAAATTAATTCTATGAAAAAAGAAGGATTCAAACTATTATCAAAAATAAATTACCCAGATGATTTAAGAAAATTAGATAAATCTGAATTAATTAACATATGTGACGAGTTAAGAGAATATATTATTGATACTATTTCTATGCATGGAGGTCATTTTGGAGGTAGTTTAGGAGTAGTTGAATTAACTGTTGCTTTACATTATGTATTCAATACACCTTATGATCAAATAGTTTGGGACGTAGGTCATCAAGCTTATGGACATAAAATCCTAACTGGAAGAAGAAAAGATTTTCATACAAACAGGATTTATAAAGGTCTCTCAGGATTTCCAAAAAGATCTGAAAGTATATACGACACATTTGGTGTAGGTCACTCTTCAACATCTATATCAGCAGCACTAGGAATGGCAACCGCTTCTAAACACAAAAAACAATACAAAAAACAACACATTGCCGTAATTGGAGATGGAGGAATGACTGGAGGAATTGCTTTTGAAGGGATGAATAATGCCGGAGTTTCAAAATCTAATATACTTATTATTTTAAATGATAATTGCATGTCCATAGACCCAAACGTTGGAGCACTAAAAAATTATTTAACTAATATTTCAACCTCTAGCACATTCAATAAACTAAGAAATGACATATGGAAAGTACTTGGGAAAATTAGCAAATTTGGACCAAATGCTAGAGGAATTGGAAAGAAATTGGAAAAAAGCTTAAAATCTTTTATTACAAACCAATCAAATTTATTTGAATCTTTAAACCTTAGATATTTTGGACCAATTGATGGTCATAACATAGATCATTTAGTTCATACTCTAGAGGGTTTAAAAAAAATTAATGGTCCAAAAATTTTACATTGTCTTACAGTAAAAGGAAAGGGATATGAGTTAGCTGAACAAAATCAAACTAAATGGCATGCTACAAGTAAATTTGATAAAATATCTGGAAAAAGTAAAAAGAAAAATATCACAACTCCTCAACCCCCAAAATATCAAGATGTTTTTGGAAATACAATTGTAGAATTAGCAAATAAAAATAAAAAAATAGTAGGTATAACACCCGCTATGCCTTCAGGATCTTCAATGAATATTATGATGGAAAAAATGCCAGATAGAGCTTTTGATGTTGGGATTGCAGAACAACATGCTGTTACATTTAGTGCTGGCCTAGCAACTCAAGGCCTAATTCCTTACTGTAATATTTATAGTACTTTTATGCAAAGAGCTTATGATCAAGTTATTCATGATGTTTGCATCCAAAGTTTACCAGTAATCTTTTGTCTTGACAGAGCAGGAATAGCTGGATCTGATGGGCCAACTCACCATGGTGCATATGATTTGGCATATATGAGATGTCTTCCAAATATGATAGTTTCGGCTCCCATGAATGAATCTGAATTAAGAAATTTAATGTATACTGCTCAATTGCAAAAAGATAAACCATTTACAATAAGATATCCTAGAGGTCAAGGGGTCTTAGCAAATTGGAAAACTCCTTTTAAAAAAATAAAAATAGGTAAGGGAAGAAAAGTATCTAGTGGTAAAGATTTAGCAATACTTACTATTGGCCATATTGGAAATTATGCTTCCAAAGCTATAATAGAACTAAATAAAATAGGAATAAATCCTTCACATTATGATATGAGATTTGTTAAACCTCTTGATAGCAAACTGCTCCATAAAATATTTAGAAAATACAAATACATATTAACTGTAGAAGATGGATGTTTACTTGGGGGATTTGGCAGTTCTATTATTGAATTTATGTCAGATAATAATTATAAAAACTATATTAAAAGACTTGGTATACCAGACAAAATAATTGAACATGGTTCTCAAGATCAATTATATACTGAGTGTGGTTATGATAAAAAAGCTATAATCGAAACATGCATGAAAATAACTGATAAAACAATGATTGAAGAATTACTCCTCTAGATTTTTAATGATTTCTTCTAAATTAGTTACGAAATTATAAACATCCATAAAAGAATTATATAATGGAACAGGAGTAACTCGAACTACATTCGGCTCTCTATAATCAACTATAAACCCCCTATCCATCAATTTATTAAAAATTTTTTTACCATTCGTATGAAAAAATAATGACAATTGAGATCCCCTATTAAAAGGAGTTATAATTTTAAAAATTGAACCATAAAAACTTAAACTTTCTAAAGATTCCCCTAAATATTGAGTTAATAATTTTCCTTTTTCTAAAATTTTAGAAAAACCAATCTTATTAAAAACATTTAAAGATGCTAGATGAGAAGCCAACATTAAAATTGGAGGATTACTCATTACCCATGCCTCTGAAGATATAGACGGATCTATGTTTTTATTCATTTGAAATCTAGTTTCTATTTTATTTCCCCACCATCCTTGATATCTTGGAAATGAGAAATCCCTATGAAATTTATTATTTACATAAATTCCTGAAATTCCACCTGGACCAGAATTTAAATATTTATAACTACACCACGTGGCAAAATCAACGCCCCATTTACTTAAATTTAATTCTACATTTCCAATTGCATGAGCAAGATCAAAACCAACAATAATCTTATGTTTGTGACATTCTTCTGTAATTTTTTCAATATCAAATAATTGTCCTGTATAATATTGAATACCTGGCAATAAAACCAACGATATATTATCATTATTTTTTTCAATTGTATTAATTATATCCTCGGTTCTTAAGCTATCTTCATTATCTCTAGGCGATACTTCAATAATAGTATCTTCATAAGATAAATTACGAGATTTTAAATGAGAAATCACAACATACCTATCAGAAGAAAAAGCGTTTTTCTCCATTAATATTTTAAATCTTACTTTGTCAGGTCTGTAAAAACTAATCATTAATAAATGGAGGTTAACTGAAAGTGAATTCATAACAGCTATTTCTTTATGACTTGAACCTAATAATTTAGACAACATCCTTTTAACTTCTTCTTGATAGTCAACCCATGGTCTATTACCAATAAAATGTCCGTCTACAGCATTTTTTTTCCAACTTTTCAATTCCTCTTCTATATAAATTTTTATATCCTTATGTTGTAATCCCAATGAGTTTCCACATAGATACGTTACTTTAGTTTCTTTTCTTTGAGGTACAAAAAAATAATTTTTTACAAATCCTATTGGATCATTATGATCCATTTTTAAAGCATAATCTTTTTTCATATATTGAATTATATTTATAAGTTAAAAAAAATATATGAATCTATCATTAAAAGGGAAAAGAGCAATTGTATGTGGTAGCACACAAGGCATTGGAAAAGCTATTGCACTTATGCTTTCTAAACAAAAAGCACATATAACACTAGTGTCCAGAGATGAAACCAAGTTAAAAAATGTCCTTAAAGAATTAGATGACTCAGATAATCAAGAGCACAATTTTATTGTTGCTGATTTTAATGATCCTGATAAATTAAAAACTCATATTAGTGCTTTCTTATCCAAAGGCTATAATGCAGAAATATTAATAAATAATACTGGAGGACCACCAGCTGGACAAATAATGAATGCAAAAAAAGAAGAATTTGACAAATATATCTCTATGCATCTTCATTGCAGTCACATTTTAGTTAAAGCATTCGTCCCCCATATGAAAAAATTAAAATTTGGGAGAATAGTAAATATAATTTCTGTCTCTGTTAAAGCACCAATACAAAACTTAGGTGTTTCTAATACTGTAAGATGGGCTATGGCAAGCTGGTCTAAAACATTATCTTTTGAATTAGGTAAATTTGGAATTACAATAAATAATATATTACCTGGATTTACACTTACAGAAAGATTAAAAGATTTAATTAAATCTAATGCAATAACATACAATAAAAAGGAAAGAGAGATTGAAAACGAATATAAATTAGAAATACCTTCAGAAAGATTTGCTCATCCCAAAGAAATAGCAAGTGCTACTTGTTTTTTATGTAGCAATGAAGCTAGTTATATCAATGGAATTAACTTACCAGTAGATGGTGGTTATTCTGTTACTTTATAAGAGAAAAATTTAGAAATAATATATTAAACTATTCAAAAATTAACTTCCAAAATCATCAAATCTAATATTTTCATCAGGAATTCCCATATCTTCTAACAGCTTCAATACTGCCTGATTCATTAAAGGAGGACCACAAAGATAATATTCAACATCTTCTGGTTCAGAATGAAATTTTAAATAATTATCATAAAGAACTTGATGAATAAAACCTACATAGCCATCTTTATTATCATCCATATTCTTTTTTATAGACCAATCATCTTCAGGTAATGGTTCAGACAATCCTACAAAAAATCTGAAATTATTAAATTTTTCTTCAATTTTCTTGAAATGATCCATATAAAATAATTCTTTTTTTGATCTTCCTCCATACCAATAAGAAACTTTTCTTTTCGTTTTTTCAGTATCAAATAAATGAAAAATATGAGATCTAAGAGGAGCCATTCCTGCTCCACCACCTATATAAACCATTTCTCTTTGAGTATTATTAATATGAAATTCTCCATAAGGTCCAGAAATAAAAATTTTATCCCCAGAATTTCTAGAAAAAGTATAAGAAGAACATATTCCAGGATTTAAGTCCATCCATTTATTATTTTGCCTGTCCCATGGTGGAGTTGCAATTCTAATATTAAGCATCATCATATTTCCCTCAGCAGGATGATTAGCCATAGAATAAGCTCTAAAAATAGGTTCATCATTTATCATTTTTAATGGCCACAAATTAAACTTATCCCATTCCTGTTTAAAAACATCATTTTTATGACCTAATTCTGGATGTGGTGTTATATCTATTTTAGCAAAATCTATTTCTGTTTCAGGAACATCAATTTGTATATAACCACCTGACTCAAAATCTAAAATTTCACCTGGAGGTAACTTTACAACAAGCTCTTTAATAAAAGTTGAAACATTATAATTTGAAACCACTTCACATTCCCATTTTTTTATACCAAAAATTTCTTCAGGTATTTCAATTCTCATATCTTGTTTTACCTTAACCTGACAAGAAAGTCTAACTCTATCTGCTTGTTCTGTTCTAGATAAATGACCAATTTCTGTTGGAAGTACATCACCAGCACCATCTATAATTCTACACTTGCACATAGCACACGTTCCTCCTCCTCCACAAGCAGAAGGCAAAAACATTTTTTGTGATGATAATGTAGATAATAGTGTTCCTCCTGCTGCTGCAATTAAAGGATTGTCTTCATCCCCATTAATTATTATATTAACATTACCAGATTGGACTAATTTAGATTGAGCAAAAAGTAAAATAAAGACTAGAAATAAAATTATTATTGAAAAAGCAATAACAGAAGTTGCAATCAATGTCACCGATACAAAATTTAATTCAATTTTGCACAAATATAAAACAGAAAAAAATTAGTTTATATCTTAATTTAAAAAAATAAAAATTAGTTTTTAAGTAGTTTTAATAGCTTAGAAATTTTAGTTTTTAAATCTCTTCTATCAACTATAAAATCTAGAAATCCATGTTCAAATAAAAATTCTGAACGCTGAAATCCTTTAGGCAAATTGGATCCTATTGTTTCCTTAATAACTCTTGGTCCTGCAAAGCCTATTAATGCTCCAGGCTCAGCAATATTAAAATCTCCAAGCATTGCAAATGATGCAGAAACACCCCCAGTTGTTGGATCAGTCATAAGTGATATATAAGGTATCTTCTCTCTTGATAATAAAGCTAATTTTGATGATGTTTTAGCCATTTGCATTAATGAATAAGTTGACTCCATCATTCTAGCTCCACCAGATTTAGAAATAATCATCAAAGGAATTTTCTTTTTTAATGAATAATCTATTGCTCTAAATATTTTTTCTCCAACTACAGATCCCATAGATCCACCAATAAAGGAAAAGTCCATACATGATATAATAATATCATAATTATTAATTTTTCCTACACCAGTTTTAATTGCATCTTTTAAACCAGTATCCTTTTGAGATTTATCAACCCTTCCTCTATATGACTTGGTATCTACAAACTTTAAAGGATCTGAAGATGATAAATCTTTATCCAATTCTTCAAAAGATTTATTATCGAATAAAATTTCAAAATATTCTTTGGATCCAATCCTAACATGATAATCATCTTCAGGACATACGTATGAATTATTTTTTAATTCTCTAATATGTATAATAGAACCTCCTGGAGTTTTATACCACATCCCATCAGGCAACTCTTTTTTTTGAGTAGTAGGTGTATTAATATTCTTTTTTTTCCTTTTAAACCAATTCATTGTATAAAGTTAGATATTTAATCTACTTCCTCATAATCTACAAAATCTCCTTCACCATCTAAAATTCCCTTCTTATTTTTATTTGGTTCACTATCAATATTAATACCATCTTTATAGATCTTTTTTTTAGAAGAAAAATTTTTTACAATAAATTGTTTTAATATAAATGTTGAAATTTTATAGACAACATAAATAACAAATAATAATATGAGAAGAAATTTAAACATCTTTTATTTACTAAGATAAAGATTTCTTTTAGAGTATATTTCAAGAAAATAATCATCCATTAAATCATCAATAAAATAGATAGATTCACCAGTTGATTTCATTTCAGGACCTAATTCTTTATTAACATTTGGAAACTTATCAAATGAAAATACAGGTTCTTTTATAGCATATCCATTTTTATACGGTTTCATTTTAAAATCTGATAACTTTTTCTTTCCTAATATTACCTTAACAGCATAGTTAATATAGGGCTCCCTATATGCCTTAGAAATAAATGGAACTGTTCTAGATGCTCTTGGATTAGCCTCAATTATATATACTTTATCATCCTTTATAGCAAATTGTACATTTATTAATCCAACAGTTTTTAATTCTAAAGCAATCTTTTTAGTATACTTTATAATTTGATTCATTACAAAATCACCCAAACTATAAGGCGGAAGTACTGCATTAGAATCTCCAGAGTGAATACCAGCAGGTTCTACATGTTCCATAATTCCAATAATATAAATTTCTTTACCGTCACAAATAGCATCAGCCTCTGCCTCTATAGCACCTTCTAAAAAATGATCTAATAATATTTTACCATTTGGTTTATCTTTTATTAAATCTACAACGTGCTCTTCCAATTCTTTATTATTAATAACAATTTTCATTGATTGTCCTCCTAATACATAAGATGGTCTAACCAATAAAGGAAATCCTATTTTTTTTGATACCTCTATAGCATCAGTAGCCGATTCAATAGTACCATATTCTGGATAAGGTATTTTATTTTTTTTAAGCATATCAGAAAATCTACCTCTATCCTCTGCTAAATCAAGTGCTTTATAACTTGTCCCTAATATTTTAATTCCATACTTATCTAATTTTTTAGATAATTTAAGTGCTGTCTGACCACCTAATTGAACAATAACACCTATTGGTTTTTCATGAAGAATTACTTCATATAAATGCTCCCAAAAAACAGGCTCAAAATATAATTTATCAGCAATATCAAAATCTGTAGATACAGTTTCAGGATTACAGTTTATCATAATTGTTTCATAACCACATTCTTTTGCTGCTAAAATTCCATGGACACAACAATAATCAAATTCAATTCCTTGACCAATCCTATTTGGTCCTGAACCAATAACTATTATTTTTTCTTTTTCTGAAACTACTGATTCATTTTCATCTCCAAAAGTCGAATAATAATATGGTGTTTTAGCTTCAAATTCTGCAGCACATGTATCAACTAGTTTATAGTTTCTTTTAATACCAAATTTTTGTCTTTTATTAAAAACTTCACTTTCGAAACACCCAATTATATGAGCTATCTGCCTATCAGCATATCCTTTTTGTTTAAGTAATTTCAAATATTCTTTTGGTATTGAACTAATGTCATATTTTATAACATCATTCTCAAGCAAAACTAATTCTTCAATCTGATTTAAAAACCACTTATCTATTTTTGTAATTTGTTGAATTGTATTAAACGGTAATCCTAATTTTAAAGCATCATATATATGAAATAATCTATTCCAACTTGGGTTTTTTAAACTATTTAATATTTTATTTTGATCTTTTAACTCTCTACCATCTGCTCCCAATCCATTTCTTTTAATTTCTAAAGATTGGCAAGCTTTTTGTAAGGCTTCCTGAAAATTATTTCCAATTCCCATAGCTTCCCCAACTGATTTCATTTGAAGACCTAACTTTCTATCCGAACCTTTAAACTTATCAAAATTCCATCTAGGAATTTTAACAATAACATAATCTAAAGCAGGTTCAAAAAATGCAGAAGTTGTTTTTGTGATTTGATTTTTTAATTCATCTAAATTATATCCTATAGCGAGTTTTGAGGCAATTTTTGCTATTGGATAACCTGTTGCTTTTGAGGCAAGTGCTGATGATCTAGAAACTCTAGGATTTATTTCAATTGCAATAATTGAATCATTTTCAGGATTTACAGCAAACTGAACATTACATCCTCCAGAAAATTTTCCTATACCATTCATCATCTTAATAGCAAGATTTCTCATTTCTTGATACAAGGTATCTGGAAGTGTCATAGCTGGAGCTACAGTAATAGAATCTCCAGTATGAATTCCCATAGGATCAAAATTTTCTATAGAACAAATAATAATAACATTTCCAATATTATCTCTTAATAATTCTAACTCATATTCCTTCCAACCAAAAACACTCTGCTCAACTAAAACTTCATGAATAGGAGATTTATTAAGACCATAATCTAAAGCATTATCAAAATCTTTATCTTCTTCAACAAAACTACCCCCAGAACCTCCCAAAGTAAATGAAGGTCTAATTACTAAAGGAAATCCAATATTTTGAGCTATTTCTTTTCCCTTTAAGAAAGATTTTGCAATCTCTCCCTTACAAACATTTATCCCTAAATCATTCATTTTTAATCTAAATAATTCTCTATCTTCTGTTGTATTAATTGCATCAACATTAACACCAATCATTTTTACTTTATACTTTTTCCATATTTTAGCATTTGCACATTCAACAGCTAAATTAAGAGCTGTTTGCCCCCCCATTGTAGGTAGTACTGCATCAATATCATGTTTTTCTAATATCTCAATAATAGATTGTTTAACTAATGGTTTGAGATAAATATTATTAGCAGTAACCTCGTCAGTCATGATAGTTGCTGGATTGGAATTAATTAATGTTACTTCTATTCCTTCTTCTCTAAGTGAACGAGATGCTTGAGAACCAGAATAATCAAATTCACATGCTTGACCAATAATAATAGGACCTGAACCAATAATGAGAACGGAATTGATTTTGTTGTCTCTTGGCATTTGAAATTTATTTTGCAATATAAATTGTTATTGTGAGAATTGTAAAGACTTAACTAAGAAAATTAATTATTTAGATTAAAAATGAATGATTTTTTATCAAAGATGACAATGATACTTTATAAATATTTATATATTTGCGGACTAAAATTTGTATAATGTTAATGGACGAGTTCCATATAAACAATAAAATAAAATTATGGCAGTAAAAATTAGATTATCAAGAAGAGGAAGAAAAAAATTAGCAATTTTTGATATTATTATCGCAGATGCAAGATCTCCTAGAGATGGAAAAATCATTGAAAAAATAGGCACTTATAATCCAAACATTAATCCAGCTCAAATTATTTTAGATGAAACTAAAGCTCTTGAATGGTTAATGCAAGGTGCTCAACCAACTGATACAGTAAGAGCTATTTTATCCTATAAAGGAGTATTATTTAGAAAACATCTTCAAATAGGTGTTAATAAAAAAGCAATAACTCAAGAAGAAGCAGACAAAAAATTTAATGCCTGGTTAAAAGAGAAAGAAGCAAAAATTAATAAAAAAATTGAATCTATTGAAACTTCTAAAAAAGAAACAGACAAGAAAAAATTAGAAGATGAAAAAGTTGCTAATAAAAAGAAATTGGACGAAATCAAACAAAAACTTGAAAAAGCAAGTGCTGAAAAAGTGAAAGAAGAAACTCCTGCTGAGGAAGCAAAGGAAGAAACTCCTGCTAAGGAAGCAAAGGAAGAAACTCCTGCTAAGGAAGCAAAGGAAGAAACTCCTGCTAAGGAAGCAAAGGAAGAAACTCCTGCTAA
>Ga0105349_10000019_pt1 | contig 74610 bp, 70 predicted proteins | sample EN1Hudseemescosm_FD_83661 | JGI IMG/M metagenome (GOLD analysis project Ga0105349, IMG submission 83661) | Methane-oxidizing microbial communities from mesocosms in the Hudson Canyon - EN1B Hudson Canyon | ecosystem: Environmental > Aquatic > Marine > Cold seeps | place: Hudson Canyon...
ACTTTCAATCTACAACTATCCAAGAAAAATTCAAAAGGGGGAGTGGGGTTAGTCTTCGCCTTTGTCTTGTGGACACGGCTTGACTACAAAGTCCCTAATAAGGGGTTGCATTGATTAACCTACATTCCAAAATCAATAGGTTCATCTGTGTTGTGAGATACTGTATTCATCTTGGGTAAAACAAAAGGCATCATTTTAATTAGAAGTTCTATTCTTGTTTTTGGTTCTAATACATCTAGTCTTTCTTCTATTTCTTCTAATTCTTGATACAGTATGTCTTTTAGAATAGACCGTAACTCTTTAGTCATTCTATTAGGTGTTCCCTTCTGCCTTCCTCCATATTTCTTTCCTGTTGTATTAGCCATTCTATTTAATACTATTATAGTTTAATGTCCATTAGGTATATTATTATCCCATACGTGTATTAATGAGTTTTCCCTGCTCAAAACATATACCCTCTTTTTTTAGCAAATCAGCTAGATTTCTTAATTCAAACAGATTATTGTAAAAAGAGTTCGAGATAGGTATCTTTAGGGGTACATAATAGAATAAAACATTATTTATAAATCTACTAATAGGAGGAATAAGATTAGATTATTTGAAACTTTATAAAAACTAAAAACGTTACGTTTGTATGAAAATTTTAATTTTGATATTCATTAATTTAATATCATATTCATCCTTGGCTCAAACAGAAAATCAAAAATTTGTTATTTTATCTAAAATTGATGGTATAGAGATAAGAGAGTACTCTCCTGCTATTTATGCATCTGTTACTATAGAAGAGAATAAACAAAATTCAACATTTAGAATTCTTGCAGGTTATATTTTTGGAGGAAATAAAGAAAATCAAAAAATTTCTATGACAGCTCCAGTGCATATGGAGAAAAATATTATTGAAGGAAAGGAATCATTAACTATGAAATTTGTAATGCCTTCTAAATATAAGGTTGAAGATTTAGCTGAACCTAATGATTCTAGAATTAAAATATCTGAAAGTAAAAAGAAAAAATTTGCAGCTATTAGATTTTCAGGTTATAGTAATGATGAAAAAATTAATAACTTTTCTAAGAAATTAAAAAATTTTCTTATTAGTAACAATATATCTTTTGTGAATAACCTAATTTATTTAGGATATGATCCTCCATATAAGTTTTGGGGGAGAAAAAACGAAGTTCTTTTTGAAATAAACTGATTTTAATGCCCCTTGTAATAGAAGATGTTTTTGGCTTGTTGTTGTGAAATATGATTATAATTGTTTTTTCCTTTTTTTAATTGGAATTTCAGGTATTATTTCTTCTTGCATAAAAGAAGTTAAACTTGAGAAAAATGAAATAGCAAAGTGTCCTGAGTGTGAAACATTTTATCATGGAGGTGAACATAGAGGATACATTCTATATAAACCTGTTAATTTATCTGAAAATGCACCACTAGTATTTGTTCTTCACGGATATACATCAAATGCGCCAACAATTAGGAATTATACAAAAATGAACAGAATAGCAGATCAACATGGATTTGTAGTATGCTATCCTCAGGGGACAATTAATAAATGGAGTAAAATAACCCATTGGAATTCCGGGCTTACTTACAGTAATATAGATGATATAGGTTTTCTTACTAGGTTAGCAAAATATCTGCAAAATAAATACAATCTTAACCCTGAAAAAACATTTTCCTCAGGCATGTCAAATGGAGGATTTATGAGCTACACCCTTGCCTGTGAAGCATCAGAAGTATTTAAAGGGATTGCATCAGTTACAGGAACCATGAGCGGATCTACTTGGAAAACATGTAATCCTAATAATGCTGTACCTGTATTGCAAATATCAGGAGTTCAAGATGATGTAGTTCCAATTGATGGTACAATGGATATATCAGGAGGATGGGGAGGTGCTCCTCATATGGATGAAATAATAAACTTTTGGTCAAACTTGAATAAATGTCAATCTAAAGAAGCTAGTTTTTTTCCTCCTCTAACAGATGCTTATTATCATAAGAAATGTACAAATGATAACGAAGTATGGTATTTCAAAATTAATAATTGGGGTCACGAATGGCCCTATGATGATTATGTGGGAACAACTGGCATAAAAGGAAGTGAAATAATATGGGAGTTTTTTAGTAAAATTTAAGTTTAGTCGACAAACCTACTATTATCTAGGAAAAATTCAAAAGGGGAGCGGAGTTAGTCTTCGCCCGAATCTGTTAAAGATAAATATACAACCTAATTTAATGCAACCACTTAGGTAGTTAAAGAGATAAATGAATTTAGGTAGAACTCTTATTAAAGATTATTTATATTTATAAAAATACAAGTTATGTTTTTAGAAAGATCTGTTAATAAATCTGATAAAACTGGATGGATTGAAGTAATCTGTGGTTCAATGTTTTCAGGAAAAACGGAAGAATTAATAAGAAGAATAAGAAGGGTTAAATTAGCTAAACAAAAAGTAAAAGTATTTAAACCTAAGGATGATACTAGATATAGTAAAAAGAAAGTCACATCTCATGATGCTAATTCTATTAAATCTAAACCTGTAAATAATCCTAATAAAATAATTAAACTTTCTGAAAATATTGATGTAGTTGGTATTGATGAAGCACAATTTTTTGATGATACTATAGTGGATGTTTGTAACGAGTTAGCCAACTCTGGAAAACGTGTTATAGTGGCTGGACTTGATATGGATTATCAGGGAAAACCTTTTGGGCCAATACCATATCTTTTAGCTATTGCTGAATATGTAACAAAAGTTCATGCCGTTTGTACTAAAACTGGAAAAATGGCTAGTTATACTCACAGAATTGTTGATAATGATGAGTTAATTTTATTAGGTGACCTCAAAAAATATGAAGCTCTTAGCAGAAAAGCATTTAATAGATTAAATAATTTATCGCAATTTAAAAAAGATTAAAAGCCCAGCTTATACCTGCAGAAAAATAATTTGATGTGTTATTAATACCCGCACCATATGAAACGTCAAGTTGTAAATTATCTTTTAATAGATAAACTAAACCTCCATCAAAATATAAATCTGATTGAGAATCACTTATATTTCCATATAATTCACAATAAATACCCCAATTATTAATTCCTTTTCCAAGAGCTACTGTATAGGTGACAATTCCTTTTTCATCTTTAAATTTATCATATCCCATATTATATCCTATATTAAAATTATTATTTAATTCGTGAGAAATTAATATTCTACTTAGCAGGCCAGTTGTATTATTTGAATAATATTTATTTGCTGATGGAATAGATAAATGTGTAAGAAATGCAATGCTGGTTTTAGAAGTTTCAGAGCTATAAATTTGAATTTTTGTTCCTATTTCTAAATCAGCAAAATTGGAAATTTTATTTTCATTTTCATTCGTTTTAAATATATAGTTTGTGTTAATTCTAAATTCAAATTTTTTAGATATTCCAATTCTAAATAATGTATTTGGAAATATTAATTCATTTTTTCTGCTTACGAATCCGCTTTCAATTTGTATAGTCCCTTTGGGAAGAACTAAAGAAGATTCAGTTTGATCTGGTCTATCTGTTGAGATCTGAGCAAATGCATAATCGGATATAAAAAGTGTTAGAATTAAAATTAATAATCTATTCATTTTCTTTTATTTAAATGATATTTGATAAATTAATAAATCAACGAAATTAGAGTTTATGAGCAAAGTTAAATCATACGCTGCATTATCTGAAAAAACTCCCCTAGAACCTTATAATATAATTAGGAGAGAATGCAATAGTGATGATGTTTTGATTAAGATAGAATATTGTGGTGTTTGTCATTCTGATATACATATGGCTAGAAATGAATGGAATAATACTTCGATTTTTCCTATGGTTCCTGGACATGAAATTATTGGAGTTGTTGAGTCTATAGGGAACTCTGTTTCTAAATTTAAAATAGGAGATTCAGTAGGTGTTGGTGTTTATGTAGACTCTTGTGGTAAATGTGATAATTGCAATGATAGTATGGATCATTATTGTGAGGAAGGAATAGTTCTTACTTATAACTCATATGAATACGGAACTACTACAATTACTTATGGTGGTTATTCAAAAAAAATTGTTGTAAAAGAGAGCTGTGTTATTGGAATCCCTAAAGGGATGATAAAAGAGAAGGCAGCACCTCTTCTATGTGCAGGAATAACAACCTACTCTCCACTTAGATATTTAAATGTTGGACAAGGGCATAAGGTGGGTGTAACTGGTTTTGGAGGACTTGGCCACATGGGAGTTAAATTTGCTTCTTCTATGGGAGCTGAAGTTACTGTTTTTAGTACTTCAGAATCAAAAAAACAAGATGCTATTAATATGGGAGCACATAACTTTGTTAATGTTAAAGACAACGAACAATTAATTAAGGCTCAAAACTCTTGCCATTATATTCTTGATACTGTATCTGCAAATAGGGATATGACACATATTTTTTCTTTATTAAAAACTGATGGTAGAATAATGACTGTTGGATTGCCAATGAAACCTCATGCTATTTCAAGTTTTTCATTAATTGATAAAAGAAAAGGAATTATTGGTTCGGCTATTGGAAGTATAGTCGAAACTCAAGAAATGATACATTATTGCAATGAAAATAATATATATCCTGAGGTTGAAATGATTTCAATATCTAAAATTAATGAAGCATTTGAAAGAACAATTAATAAGGATGTTAGGTTTAGATTTGTTATAGATATGTCTTCGCTCTAAGATGTTGTACCACACATAACATAATACGTTAATACTATCATAAATACTTTAAAAACGCTTAAAAACGTAAGGTACAAACAAAAAAAATAAAAATATGTACCATACGATTGTTATTTGTTTTATTATGCTATATAATTGTATTTAAACCAATTAAAGTGTAAGGTACATTTATGGATACTAAATATTTATTTAAAAGACATAATACTTGGTGGGTAAAGGTTGCTGTTCCTCGAACTCTTAAAAAAGAGTTGGGGTTTGATTTAAGGGAATCTTTAAAGACGCACGATCTTAATGAAGCTCAAAAACTTAGATGGCCAATAGTTGATCAATTTAAAAGTAAAATAAATATTGCTAGAGCTAGATTAGACAATAAAAATTTAGAAACAAAAAGTTTAATTAATACGGCCACACATAATCATATGCCTGTAACCGACACTTCCGATCCCGAGTACTACCATAAGGTTGTAGACTGTCAATATGCTTGTCCTGCCCACACGCCTGTTCCAGAATATATTAGACAGATATCTCAAGGTAATTACGCGGATGCTTATATGATTAATTGGGACTCTAATGTTTTTCCTGGAATTTTAGGAAGGACATGTGATAGACCTTGTGAGCCAGCATGTAGAAGAACACGAACTCATGAAAAACCTGTTGCAATTTGTAGGTTAAAAAGAGTGGCTTATGATCATAAAGGTGATATTCGAGATCGGTTACCTAAAGCTCCAAAAAAGAATGGTAAAAAAATCGCTCTTATTGGTGCTGGACCAGCATCATTAACTGTTGCTAGAGATTTAGTTACTTTAGGATATGAACTAGTGTTGTTTGACAAAGATCCTCAAGCTGGAGGTCTTATGAGAACCAATATACCTGCTTTCAGACTTCCAGTAGAAGTTCTTGATGAAGAAGTAAATCAAATTATAAATTTAGGGGTTGAGACTAGATTCAATTCTGAAATTAAAAGCATGAAATCATTATTAGAGGAAGATTTTGATGCAATATTTGTTGGAACTGGAGCTCCTAAAGGAAGAGATCTTTTTATAGATGGTAGAGAAGAAGGAAAAAAAAATATCCACATAGGAATAGATTGGTTAACAAGTATTGCTTTTGAGCACACAACTTCGGTTGGTAAAAAAGTCATTGTTTTAGGAGGTGGAAATACTGCGATGGATTGCTGTAGGTCATCTCTGAGACTTGGAGCGGAAGATGTTAAAGTGATTGTAAGAAGTCCTTTTGAAGATATGAAAGCTTCAGAATGGGAAATAGAAGATGCTATGGAAGAACGTATTCCAATTATTGATAATCATGTACCAAAGAAATTTTTACTTAAAAAAGGAAAATTAGTTGGTATGGAATTTGAAAAAGTGAAACCAGAATATGATAAAAATGGTAAAAGATCACTAATTCCAACTGGAGAAAAACCTATTATAATGGAATGTGATGATGTTTTAGTTGCTATTGGACAATACAACGCATATGAATGGATTGAAAGAGATATAGGAATAGAGTTTGGCGAATGGGATATGCCTGTTGTAGATAAAATAACTTTTCAGTCAACTCATGAAAAGATATTCTTTGGAGGTGATGCAGCTTGGGGACCAGAAAATATAATTTGGGCTGTAGCTCATGGACATCAAGCAGCAATATCAATTGATAAACTTTGTAAGGATGAAGATTTAACTAATAGGCCAGATCCTATGACTAATTTAGTAAGTCAAAAAATGGGTGTACATGAATGGTCTTATGATAATGATATTTCTCAAGATAAAAGATTTTTAGTTCCTCATGCAGATCAAAAAGTGTCATTAAAAAATTTAAAAGTTGAAGTTGAACTTGGATATGATGAAAAACTAGCATTTGAAGAAGCTCAAAGGTGTCTTAACTGTGATGTGCAAACTGTATTTACAGAAAGTAAGTGTATTGAATGCGATGCTTGTGTTGATATATGTCCGACAGATACTATAAATTTTATTGCAAATGATTCTGAAGAAGAATTAAGAAAAAAATTAAGAATTCCTGCAACTAATAAAGATCAAGATTTATTAGTATCTGAACAACTAGCTACTAAAAGAGTAATGGTTAAGGATGAGGATATGTGTGTGCATTGTGGATTATGTGCAGAAAGATGCCCTACTGCAGCATGGGATATGCAAACTTTCTTATATGAGGAGTCTCGTACATATTCAGACTGTACATCTATGGATATAAAAAAGAATAAACCTAAATATGCATAAAATAAAATCAATAAATGAATTTGTAATTAAGTTTGCAAATGTTAATGGATCGGGTTCTACGAGTGCTAATGAAATGTTTGCAAAAGGGGTTTTTAGATTAGGGGTTCCTGTAAGTCCAAAAAATATTTTTCCATCAAATATTCAAGGATTACCTACTTGGTTTGAAATCAGGGTTACAGAAAAAGGCTACTTAGGAAGAAGAGAAGGCGTTGATATAGCGGTAGCTATGAATCCTCAATCATATGCTGAAGATGTTGCCGAAATAAGACCAGGAGGATATTTATTATATGATTCTTCATGGAAAAGAAATTTTGGTAGGGATGATATAAACGTATTGAATATTCCCTTAACTGAACTTTGTGTCAGTGAGTTTTCAAATCCACAATTAAGATTGCTTTTTAAAAACATTGTATACGTTGGTGCTTTAGCATACTTATTAGGTATGGGAATAGACGTATATGTTGATTTAATATCAGAAAAATTTAAAAGTAAAAAAAAACTTATTATTCCAAATGTTAAGGCATTAGAAATGGGATACAATTATGCAAAAGCAAACCTTGCTAATCAATGTGATATTAAAGTTAGAAAGTCAAATAAAAATAAAGGGATGATTCTTACTAATGGAAATGATGCTTCTGGATTGGGTTGTGTTTATGCTGGCGCTACTGTTTGTGCTTGGTACCCAATTACACCATCTACTTCTGTAGCTGAATCATTTATAAAATATTGTGAAAAATTGAGAGTAGATAATAGAACTCAAAAAAAAAAGTTTGCAATTGTCCAAGCGGAAGATGAATTGGCTGCTATTGGAATGGTTATTGGCGCTAACTGGAATGGAGCAAGAGCTTTTACTGCGACAAGTGGTCCTGGTATTTCACTGATGTCTGAATTTCTTGGATTAGCTTATTTTGCGGAAGTGCCTACAGTTTTATTTGATATTCAGAGAGGAGGACCTTCAACAGGAATGCCCACAAGAACTCAGCAATCTGATATTCTGTGTTGTGCTTATGCTTCTCACGGTGACACAAAACACATTATACTCATTCCTTCTAATCCTACGGAATGTTTTGAATTTTCTGTTATGGCCTTTGATTTAGCTGATCGGCTACAAACACCCATAATTATTCTTTCAGATTTAGATATTGGAATGAATGATTTTACTACAAAAGAATTTAAATGGGAGGATACGCATATGTTTGATAGAGGTAAAGTATTAACTAAGGAGGATTTAGATAGTATGGAAAAATTTGGAAGATATCTGGATATAGATGGAGATGGGATTCCCTACAGAACCTATCCAGGAACACATTCAGAAAAAGGAGCTTATTTTACAAGAGGATCTTCTCATGATGAATATGCTGTCTATACAGAAGACGGAAAAGTTAATGCAAGAAATTTGACTAGAATATTAAAAAAGCATACAAATGCAGCGAAATTAGTTCCAAAACCAATTATTAAGTCAGATAATAATTCCAAAGGAGTAATTTATTTTGGGGGTACTGATTATTCAATGATTGAAGCTCTTGATGAGTTATCTTCAGATGAAATCATTTTAGACTCTATGAGAATAAGGGCTTTCCCTTTCGGTAAAGAAGTACATGATTTTATAGAAAATCATGATATGATTTTTGTGGTTGAACAAAATAGAGATGCTCAAATGAAAAAATTGATATTATCTGAAGCAAATGTTGTTCCAGATAAAATGATCTCAGTTCTTTGTTTTGATGGGATGCCAATAACTGCTCATTTTATTAGTACAGAAATCAGTAGCTATTTGGCAGAAAAAGAAGTTAAAGAAATAATGAAAAAATAATAATATGACATATATAACCAAACCCGTTAATCATCATCCAAGACTTAAAGTTAATAAATTGGGACTTACTAGGAGAGACTATGAAGGTCCTGTTTCTACACTTTGTGCTGGTTGTGGTCATGATTCAATAAGCGCTGCAATTGTAGAAGCTTGTTTTCAATTAAATATTGCTGCTCATCAAGTAGCAAAATTATCTGGAATTGGATGTTCTTCTAAAACACCAGGTTATTTTTTAAAACAATCACATGGGTTTAATTCTGTTCATGGTCGTATGCCATCAATTGCAACTGGAGCAAATCTTGCAAATCATGAATTAACATATTTAGGTGTTTCTGGAGATGGAGATACAGCTTCAATTGGTATGGGACAATTTGTACATGCAGTCAGAAGACAATTAAATGTAGTATACATTATAGAAAATAATGGGACTTATGGTCTTACTAAAGGACAGTTTTCTGCTACTAATGATATTGAATCAAAAAGTAAATATGGTGAAGACAATTTATTTCCAGCTATTGATTTAGCAGGAATGGCTATTCATCTTGGAGCAAGTTTTGTTGCTAGAAGTTTTTCTGGAGATAAAGAGCAATTAATTCCTTTAATGAAAGCGGCTTTACGCCATAAAGGATTTTCTCTTATTGACGTTATTTCACCTTGCGTCACTTTTAATAATCATAAAAATTCAACAAAAAGTTATGATTATATAAGAGAGCATAATGATTCTGTAGCTTCTTTGACAGATTTTGTACCAATTGGAAATACGATTACTGCAAGTTATAAACAAGGAAAAAATCTTGATATACCACTTCATGATGGATCAATATTATCTCTTCAAAAAATATCTAAAAATTACAATCCTGAAAATAAAATTGAAGCAATAAAAAAAATTCAGCAATCAGAACAACAAGGAAAAGTTTTAACTGGCTTATTGTATATAAATCCTAAAGCTAAAGATTTAAAAGAAACTCTAGATATTGTGGATACTCCTTTAAATAAATTGGTTGAAAGGGATCTTTGTCCTGGCAAAGAAAAAATTAATCAAATTAATTTTAGCTTAAAGTAATAAAATTATTTTCCCCCAGGAAGACAATTTTTTCTTAGAAAATCTGTAAACATCATAGCGACATGAGGATAAGCATTATTTTCTCGAATGCCATGTGATCTGTTAGGATAAGCCATAAAATAAAATACTTTTTTGTGTTTTATTAATTCGTTTATAAGCATTTCTGCATTTTGATAATGTACGTTATCATCTGCTGTTCCATGCATATACAAGAGGTTTCCTTTAAAATTTTTTGCGTGTGTTATCGGAGAGCCATCAATAAAATCTTGTTTAGTTTCTGATGGTATTCCCATGTATCGTTCTTGATAGATGTTATCATATGTAAGTTGGTTAGCAACTGCTGCAACTGCAATTCCAGTATGAAAAATGTTTGGGTATTGAAACAAACAATTTAGGGTAGCTGAACCACCACCACTCCATCCATGAACTGCTACTCTTGTAGTGTCTATAAAATCAAATTTTTTAAAAACTTCTAATGCTCCCATTCCCATATCTCTAACGTTTACTTTCCCTATGCTTCTATATATTGCTTTTCTCCAAGCTCTTCCTTTAGGTGAGGGTGTTCCTCTGCCATCAAAGGATACATACACGTAGCCGTCTTCTCTTAAGTCACCATTATAAAGCCTAGTGTTTCCAACACCATATCGATCAACAGCTGTTGTCCCTGCTGGCTCACTATAGAAATAAAATAAAACAGGATATTTTTTATTTGGATCCATATTTTTTGGTTTGACAATCCATCCATCCATTGTTACATTATCAACTGTAGTAATTTGAAAGAAATTTAATGGGTGATTATCCTTTAGTGAAGGATCAAATTTTTCAGATATGCTTTCCCCTTTATTTATAGAATTATGTGAAGGAAGTTGAATTAATTGACTCATTGGTTTTGTGTAGTAATTTGAAAAACTGTGAAAGGCAAAATTTGCTTTAGGACTAATTTGGTAACTATGTGATCCTTCTAATTCATTTGGTGTTACCATTTCAAGTTTTCCTTTTTCGTCAAGGCTAACTTTATATAGGTATCGTTGAGTTGCATTATTTGGAGAAGCAATAAAATATAGTAGTTTGGATTTTTCATCTACTGCTAGAGATTGGGTTACATCATATTTTCCTTTTGTAATTAAATATTCTTTTTTTGTGTTGATATTAAATCTATAAATATGAGACCATCCGTCTTTTTCAGTAGTATATAAAAATTCTTTTCCTTTATTAATAAATTTCCATCCAGCTTTAACTTGATTTGGCCAAGAGCTTCTAACATCAACCCAAGTATTATCTTTTTCTTCCATCAGCAATTTTGCTGAACCTGTTGATGTATTTGCAATGAATAATTTACTATGATTTTGTTTATGATTAAGTTGTTGAATAAATAATTCATCAGAATTTGGTGCCCAAGTCATTCTTGGCAAATAATTATTATTAGGTGCTCCTGGAATTTTTATCCAAGTGATTGAGTTATTATCTATTAAATTTATTATTCCAATTTTAGCAGGAGAAGGATTTTGTCCAACTTTTGGATATTCTACAGGGACATTAAATGAATAGATAGAATCAGTATTATTCATCATATAAAAATCTCTAACTTGGTTTGCGTCTATTTGCCAAAATGCAATTTTAGTTCCAGAATTGTTAAATAAGAAGCCATCTCTGCAATCAAATTCTTCCTCATATGCCCAATCAAAAGTTCCGTTAATTAGTTTTTTTGTTCCATTTGAACTTGTGAGTTTCTTAATTTGATTATTCGATAAATTTTCAATAAAGATATTTGCATTAGTAGTACTATTTCTTACTGTGTTTTCATTTGTGTTTTCTTTGCTAACATAAGCGACATTGTTTCCATCTGGAGAAAATTTTGCGAACATTAAACTAGATTCTGGTAATCCCTTTCCAAGTTTTGTTAATTTTTTGTTATTTAAATCTAAAATCCAATAATCTCCTTTTGTTTCGTATCTCCATACCCTTTTTGTATTAGTAAAAATTAATGCTTTTTTTCTATCAACTGAAAATTGATATCCTTTTAGTTTAAGAGGTGTGGAATTGTCTGGTGATAAATCTTTTTTACTTATTATAATAATTTCTTTATCTTCTTTTGTACTATGAAGTATTAATTCATTGTCTTTAATTCTATAAAATCCACTTTCATCATTATTCCATTGAATTGATTGTGCTAATAATTCTGAGTAATTAGTTAAAAAGATAAGGGTTATAATTACGAATATTTTTTTTAGATTGAGTATCATTTTTTGATATTATTTTATTTTTTTGAATAAATAAATATATTAAATAAATAAATTACTATAATCATAATTTAAAATAATGAGTGATAATACAATAGGTTTTATTTATGGAGATCAAGATATTAATAGAGATAAATTTGAAATATTTGATCAATTTGTTGATGATAGTAAAGAAAAAATAACAAAAGCGGCAGATAATTTGTTAAGTCTTTACAAATCTGATCATTTAGATGATGAAACAAGGGCTACTTTAAGAGAGTTGGAAAAAAAGCTGAGAATTGTATTTAAAGAAATTGATGATATAGATAAAGAAGTTGAAGAGATAGCGAAAAGAGAAAGAATGAAAAATTAGTTAAATTATTTAGTGTTGAAAATAAACAACAAAATAATTATTATTTGCTAATTTTATTAAAACGTATAAATATGGAATCAAATACAATTAACTATAAAGAAGAAATCTTAAAAAGTGGGATTATTCTTGCTGGTGTTTCTATTATTATGACTATGCTAACTTATATGATTAATGTTGAGCTTATGGTAAAATGGTGGTTTGGCATTTTAAGTTTAATTATATCTGTGGGTTTATTAATATATCTTGGAATTACTTATAGAAATAGTATAGGTGGAATTTTGTCGTATGGAAATGCTTTAAAATATTCTATTTTGGTAATGATTGTATCATATGTAATTGGAATATGTTTTCAAATTTTGTTATATAATGTTATAGATCCAGACTTACCACAAGTAATGACAGATTTATCAATTGAAGAAAGTGTTAAGATGATGGAATATTGGGGCGCTCCTCAAGAAGCAATAGACGCATCAATTCCAGCTATTGAAGAAGGAATAAAAAATTCGACTACTGCATCTGGTATTTTAAAATCTAGTCCTTGGGGATTATTATTTGTAGGAATTTTTTCTTTATTTACAGCAATTTTTATTAAAAGAAATGAACCCGTCTCTGATCGTATCAATTAAATTAAATGTTTAAAAATATAGTTTAGTTCAGAAGCAATCTTTATACAAATAGTATCATATTTATGCTCTTCATTAAAAGTTCCATCATATACTTTAGGATCCTGAAAATATAGTTTTAAATTTAATGATGACCTTAAATTAATTGGGCATGAAGCATCAGTATCAGAACATGTCATTATAGAAATAAAATTTTTTATTTTAATTTTTTCAAGTAATTTGGATGAGAGATTTATTGTTTGATTATTATAATTTATTTGGTAAGATGATTTTAGTTTTAAAATATTAAACCCTATCCTTTTTATTGATTCTATAACTTGGAAGTATACTTTTGTTTTAATAATCCCTGCGGAATAGATATTAATTTGTTTGTTGTAATGAATGGCTAAGATTTCTCCCCAAAATTGAGCAAATTGACTTCTTCTGGAGTTATGATTACATATAAATACTAAATTTAATTTTCTTTTTTGAGTTAAAGAATTAATCCTATTTATAATGTTATGTAATTTTTTTTTGGATTTATCGTTAGGTTTAAATTTTTCAATTTTTGAAATGTATTTTTTTATTATCATGAAATTTTAATTTTCTATTATTTTAACAATTTTTTGCATCATTTTATCGATTTCTAAGGTTATTTAATAGTTAAATTTGCAAAAATTATTTTTATGTCAAAAAATTATAATAAAATTCAAAATGTATTTGAGGAGGTAGGAAAAATTGTTGTAGGTCAGGATTACATGGTGAGAAGATTAATGATGGGTCTTTTTACTCAGGGTCATATCCTTCTTGAGGGTGTCCCTGGTCTTGCAAAAACACTTACTATAAATACCCTTGCCAATGTGTTGAAGCTTGATTTTAAAAGGATTCAATTTACCCCTGATTTGTTGCCTTCAGATGTAATAGGAACTATGATTTATAATCAAAAGAAAACTACTTTTGAAGTAAAAAAAGGTCCTATTTTTTCAAATATTATTTTAGCAGATGAAATTAATAGATCTCCAGCGAAAGTTCAATCTGCACTCTTAGAATCAATGCAAGAAAAACAAGTTACAATAGGTAATAATACATATAAATTGGATCAGCCATTTTTAGTATTAGCAACTCAAAACCCTATTGATCAAGAAGGAACATATCCACTACCTGAAGCTCAAAGAGATAGATTTATGATGAAATTAAATGTTAACTATCCATCAAAACAAGAAGAATTAAAAATAATGAGGAGAATGTCAGATTTAAATTTTAATTATAAAATAAAAACCATTCTTACAAAAAAGGATATTACTTTAATACAAAATGAAATAAATAACATTTCTCTTTCTGAGTCTATAGAGAAGTATTTAATAGAAATAGTATTTGCAACAAGAAATCCTAAATCTATTGGGCTTGAGGATGCCGCTAATTATATTTCTTTTGGAGCTTCTCCTAGAGCAAGTATTAATCTTGTCCTTGCATCTAAGGCTAATGCATTTTTTCAAAATAGAGATTATGTAACTCCTGAAGATGTAAAAGAAATTGCATACGATGTATTAAATCATAGAATAATATTGAATTATGAAGCTGAAGCTGAAGGTGTTAATACGAGAGAAATTGTTATGAGTATCTTAAATAAGATTGAAATAAATAATTAATTTGATTTTATATATTATTATACGCAGTTTTAGCTTCATCTAATTCTTCATATAATTTTTCTAATGATATTTTTAAATCTACTTTTTTAGATTCATTTTTTTGAAATAGTTTATAAAAAAACATTGAATTTATTTTTAAATATTTAGGATTTTTGCGAATTAATTTATTTTGTTTTTTATCAATTTTTTTGATGTCAGATTCAATTTCTTTTATATAATCATTGATGTATCTTTTTTTTAGAATCCTTTTTATTGATAACAGTAAATTTCTTATAATTAATTTATTTTCTTCTTTCTCATTCATATCAGTTACATAAATAAAGGATCGTTTATTTTTTTTGACAATTAAACTGCTCAGTTTTAATTGTTCATTTTTATTTTTTATTGTATGCATTAATATCTTTTTTTCTTTTGTTAATGAACCTAATTCTGAGTAAAATTTTTCTACTTCATAGTTTATAATTTTTAATGGCATTAAACATGAAAAATATTGTGAATTGTATTTTGAATCGTTGAATTCTTCTTTAGATATTTTTATTTCTGAAAAAAGTATATTTGGTATTTTAATTTTTTCACCAAATGAAATTAAAGGTAGAATAATTAAAAAAATTGTATTTCTAAAAAAAGAATTTAATTGCATCATTAAATTTACAGCTACGTATTATAAATATTTGCAATAATATGAAATCTATTTTAATTACTGGCGGTACTGGATTGATTGGAAAAAAACTTATATCTCAATTAGATATTGATTTATATAACATCATTGTTCTTACTAGGAGAAAATCCCATATAAAAGAGGGAATTCATTTTATGAATTGGGATCCTGATAATAATAAATTGGATTTAAGTCAAATAAATGAGTTAGATACGATTATCAATTTAGTAGGAGAATCTATTGATAAAAAAAGATGGACAAAAAAACAAAAATTAAATATTTATAATAGTAGAATTAAAACTACCCAATTATTATTTAGTAAAATCAAAGAATTAGAGATTCTGCCAAAGCATATTATCTCAGCTTCAGCCATAGCAATTTATAAATCAAATACAAAAGAATCTCAAAAGGAAGATAGTGTATTAGAAGATGATTATTTAGCTCGAGTTGTTAAGGATTGGGAAGAAGAAAACATTAAATTTAAATCTTTAGGAATTAGAACAGTAATTTTAAGAATAGGAATTGTATTGTCTAATCATGGGGGGATTTTAAAAAAATTATTTCCGATATTTAAATTAGGATTAGGAGTTCCTTTGGGAAGTGGCAATCAGATAATGAGTTGGATTCATATAGATGATTTGGTTAGAATGATTTTGTTTTGTCAAAAACATCATAATATTAGAGGATTTATAAATGCAGTTTCTCCCATTCCAGTTAGTAATAGTTATTTTACTCATTGTTTATCTAAAAAATTAGGTGTAATTAGATATCCTTCATTTGTTAAAGCGCCAGCTATAATTATTAAAATTTTATTTGGTGAAGTAGCTAATTTAATTTTTAATGGCAAAAATGTATCTTCTAAAAAAATTGAAAATTTAAAATTTAAATTTTTGTATAAAAATTTAGATGATGCGTTAATAGACTTTTATTGTAAAAAGTAATTTTTTAATGAAAAATCATATAGAAATATTAGGTGCTAGAGAAAATAATCTTAAGAATATAGATTTAAAGTTTAAAAAAAATAATCTTATAGTTATTACCGGAGTATCTGGTAGTGGAAAAAGTTCATTAGCATTTAATACTATTTATGCTGAAGGTCAAAGAAGGTATATGGAAAGCTTTTCTGCTTATGCAAGATCTTTTATTGGAGAAATTCAAAGGCCAGATCTTGATAAAATTAATGGTCTTTCACCTGTTATTTCAATAGAGCAAAAAACGACTTCAAAAAATCCGAGGTCAACGGTTGGAACTTTAACTGAGATATATGATTTTTTAAGACTTTTATATGCTAGAGCCTCTATAGCTTATTCTTATTTGTCTGGTAAGCGAATGATAAAACAAAATAAAGAGCAAATAATTGATAGTGTAAAAAAAGATTTTTTAAATAAAACAATTTCAATTTTAGCTCCTGTTGTTAAAAGTAGAAAGGGACATTATAAGGAATTATTTCAAAAAATTAGAAAAAAAGGTTTTGCTAATGTTAGAATAGATGGAGAGATTGTTGAAATAACAAAAAATCTGCAATTGGATAGATATTCAATTCATGATATTGAAATTGTAGTAGATAAGTTGATAATAGAAGAAAATAATAATCAGAGACTTTTAAATTCTATATCTATAGCATTAAAAAGCGGAGACGGTACGATGTATATTTTAGATAATAATAACTCTAATTTTTATTCAAAAAACTTAGTTGATCCAAGTACAGGATTATCTTTTAATGATCCTTCGCCAAATAGTTTTTCATTTAATTCACCATATGGCTGGTGTGAATCATGTAAGGGATTAGGAATGGTCGATGAAGTTTTAAAAGATCTTATTATTGAGGATTATGATAAAAGTATAAGTAGGGGAGGTATTATTCCATTAGGTCAATATAAGGATGTGTGGATTTTTAAAAAAATACAATCTATTTTAAAAAAACATAAACTTGATATTTCTAGTCCTATAAAAGAAATACCAGAAAAAGTTTTAGATATTATTTTATATGGAGATGATCATGATGTAGCTGTTAATTCAAAAAAATATCCTGGAACATTATGGTATGTAAAGTATCATGGTGTAATTGATTTTATGAAAAAAAGTAAAGATGTAAAATCTAAAAAAATTAAAGAATTTATGGATGATTTTTTTTTAAAAAAGAAATGTTCTGTATGCAATGGAGACAGATTAAAAAAAGAGTCTTTACATTTTAAAATTAATAATAAAAATATTTCTGAATTAAATCAGATGGACATTAAAACTTTTTCAAGTTGGTTAAATAATGTTGAGAAAAAATTAAATGGAAAACAAAAAATTATTGCTCAACCTATATTTAAAGAAATATCTCAGAGAATAAATTTATTATTAAATTTAGGACTTACATATTTAAGTCTTGATAGACCTCTTAAATCTCTTTCAGGTGGTGAAGCTCAAAGAATTAGACTTGCAACTCAAATAGGAACCCAGTTAGTAGGTGTGTTATATATTTTAGATGAACCTAGTATCGGTTTACATCAAAGAGATAATATTAAACTCATCAAGTCATTGAAAGAATTAAGAGATTTAGGAAATACTATTATAGTTGTGGAACATGATAGAGATATGATGCTACAAGCAGATAATATAATTGATATAGGCCCTGGACCAGGTGTGGATGGAGGAAAAATTGTAGCTAAGGGAAATCCAAAAGAATTTTTAAATTTAAAATCTCTTACTTCTAAGTTTTTGAGGAGAGAATTAGATATTAAAATTCCTACAATTAGAAGAAAAGGAAATGGAAATTTTTTAAAAATTTTTGGAGCTGAGGGAAATAATTTAAAAAAAATAAATTGTTCTTTTCCTCTGGGACTTATGATATCCTTAACAGGAGTTTCGGGTAGTGGAAAATCAACATTAATTCATGAAACAATTTCTCCAATATTAAAATCTCATATAAATAAATCAAGAAAAATTCCACTTAAATATTTTTCGTGTGAAGGAATTGAATATTTGAATAAAATAATTGAAGTAGATCAGTCTCCAATTGGAAGAACACCTAGATCAAATCCGGCAACTTATACGGGGGTTTTTACTGATATAAGAAATTTATTTTCCTCATTACCAGAGTCTAAAATTAGAGGATTAAAACAAGGTGCTTTTTCATTTAATGTAAAAGGGGGAAGATGTGAAAATTGTAGAGGAGCAGGATTAAGGTTAGTAGAAATGGACTTTTTACCAAGTGTATTTGTTAATTGTGAAGTATGTGAAGGGAAAAGGTATAATCGAGATACTTTAGAGGTTAGATTTAAGGGAAAATCTATTTCAGATGTATTAAATATGACAGTTTCTTTAGCTGTAGATTTTTTTAATAAACAACCAAAAATTTCAAATAAATTAATAGCATTAAATGATGTTGGTTTGGGGTATATCTCATTAGGGCAATATGCCACAACTCTTTCAGGAGGAGAAGCTCAAAGAGTGAAATTAGCTTCGGAATTGAATAAAAAAGATACAGGTAAAACACTTTTTTTACTTGATGAACCAACTACGGGACTTCATTTTCAAGACATAAAAAATTTAATGTTGGTATTAAATAGATTAGTTGAAAGAGGAAATACTGTTCTTATTATTGAACATAATATTGATGTTATTAAATCTTCAGATTATGTTATAGACTTAGGGCTTGAGGGGGGAGATAAAGGTGGAAAAATTATATGTGTGGGAACTCCAGAAGAATTAGCAAAATCTAAGCTAAGTTATACTGGTCACTTTTTGAATTTAGAATTTTCTAAAGCATAATTTTTTCTGTTATATAGTCTGAAATAATTTTGCCTTTTTTGTTTAATATGATTGTGTTGTTTTTAATTTCAATGTGTTTTTCTTTTTTAAATAAATTCAATTCATTTTTTTTTATGCTATACAAGTCTATTTGAAATTTTTCTTTAATTTCTTTTAAATTCAAACCCCATATAGTTCTTAATCTTGTCATAATATGTTCATTAATAATATTATTTTTTGAGAGTTTTTCTTTTTTTTCAGGAAGTTTTTTCTTGTTAATTTCATTAATATATTTTTGATTATTAGAGCTATTCCAATAGCGGTATTTTAAGTCATATGAATGAGCACTTGGTCCAAATCCAATATATTTTTTAGATTTCCAATAATTAGAATTATGAATAGAAATAAAATTGTTTTTAGAAAAATTAGATATCTCATAATTTATATATTTTAATTGAATCATTGATTTATGTATAATTTGATATTGTTTGAGAACTGATGAAATATTTGGAAATTTTAATTTTCCTAATTTCTTTAAATTATAAAAAACGGTATTTTTTTCGACAGTCATATTATAAATAGAAACATGTGGGGGATTGATATCTTTAATAATTTTTAAATCTTTTTTTAGTGTTTTTATTGTAGATTTTGGTGCCCCATAAATTAGGTCTATAGAGTAATTACTAAATTGTGTTTTAATTTTTTTTAATGCTTTTTTTGCTAAAAGTGAATTATGACTTCTGTTCATACTTTTTAATATGGCATTATCAAATGTTTGAATTCCTATACTTAATCTATTTATTCCGAGTTTTTTCCAGATTTTTAATTTTTGATTGTTAATGTCATCAGGATTTGCTTCAAGAGTAATTTCACAATTATTTTTTATTTCAAAATGTATTTTTAAGGTTTTAATTATTTGTTTAATATATTCTGATTTAATTAATGAAGGTGTTCCTCCTCCAAAATAAATACTTTCTATTTTTTCTTTATTTAAAAAAAATTTTTTTAAATAAATTTCATCTTGAATAGATTTTATTAAGATTTTATAGTTTTTTGTAGTACTGAAATGAAAGTTACAATAATAACAAGCTTGCTTACAGAATGGGATATGAATATATATTCCTGCCATTTATTTATTTATTTATTACAAATATTGGAGAAATCAGTATATGATTTCGATACAATTTTAGTTTCTGTTTTGATAATAACATTTGTTTTTACTTATTATAAAACAAACTATCCTTTTTTCTTTAAAAAATACTTTCATCTTAAATATATTTTGTATTCTAGTTATGAGGAGGATTACTTATATAGATCTTCTTTGTTAAGTTCTGCTCATATAATTCCTATAATTATATACTCATTAATTATTTCATTTTTTTATGTTTATTTTTTTGTAAAAGATGAAATTTATACTTTTTTGATAGAATTTGAATTTAGTCTTTTTGTAGTATGGATTATTTCATTTTTTATATATCTATTTTATATTCCTTTAAGAATTTTAATTATTAAATTATTTTTTTTATTTATTAATGAAGCAGAAAAATTCAAGATTATTTTTCTTATTAATTTTATTAGAATAACTATATTTTTTTCATTGATAAATATATTTTTTTCTTATCTTTTTTATACGTTGTTTTCATTTGATATAGCCTATTCATTTTTTATATTTTTAGGATTATTTATAATTTTATTGAGACCAGTGTTGTTGTTTTATAATACGAAAAAGTTTTATACTTCTGGAAGTACTAAGTTTATTTTTTTTATTTTATTTTCTGATTTCTTACCAATATTATTTTTTCTTTATGTTTCTTATTATTTTGATTTGAGTAAAGAAATAATTTCTATTATAGGAGCTTAATATTATCTCATTCAATAATTAATTAATTAAATTTGCAAATATTTAAAACCTTATATATGAAAGAAATAAAACTTGATAAGAAAAGATTGAATGAGGTAAAAACAATTTTAGTAACTCAACCCAAACCTAAAGAAGATAATACACCATTTCATAGATTAGCAGAAAAATATAATTTAAAAGTAGATTTCGTTCCTTTTATTCAAATAGAACCAGTTACAATAAAAGAATTTAGAAAACAAAAAATTAATATTTTAAATCATACAGCAATCATTTTTACTAGCAGAAATGCTGTTGATCATTTTTTTAGAATTGCTGAAGGTATGAATATTAACATACCTACAGATATGAAATACTTTTGTATTTCAGAACAAACCGCAAATTATTTGCAAAAATATATCGTTATTAGAAAAAGAAAGATTTTTATTGGAACCAGAACTATTGCAGAATTAATTTCCTCTATGAAAGAAATAATGAAGAAATTTCCTGATGAAAAATATTTATTTCCTTGTTCTAATATTACTAGAGATACGATATCTCAATTTCTTAAAGATAAAAATTGTGTTTATTCAGAAGCTATTATATATAATACAGTTCCAAGGAATTTAAAAAAACTTAAAAAAGTTTTTTATGATATTTTGGTTTTTTATACTCCCTCTGGAATAGATTCTTTGGTTAAAAATTTTCCTGATTTTGAACAAAATAATACTCGAATTGCTGGTTTTGGTCGTAATACTGCTAAAGCAATTAAAGAAAATAAATTAAAATTAGATATTAAGGCTCCCATGAAGGATGTTCCTTCAATGACAAGAGCTATTGAATTATATATTAAACAATCAAATAAATAATTTTGAAAAAGAATTTGTTATTAAAAAAAATATTTATTACAACATTTTTTTTTAGTGTTTTTAATCTTATTTATGCTCAACAAGATCCATATTTTAGTACTTACTTAATTAATCCGTCAATTGTTAATACAAGTTTATCTTCTGTAAATACAAATAATAATGTTGTTCTTATATATAGAAATCAATGGCTTAACTATTCATCTACTTGGGAAATGGGAAATAATGGAAATTCGCCAAACACACAAATATTGTCACTTAATATGAAAAGTAGAGATAAAGTATATTCTTTTGGTTTGAATCTTATTTCTGATGATTTGGGGCCAAAATCATCATTTAATTTTTCGCCTTATTTTGGTCTTAAGAAAAAAATAGGAAATTCATTTATAAGTTTTAGTTTATCTCCATCTTTTAAGAGTACTACTCTTGATTTTGGTTCATTAATATTTGTTGATTCTTCAGATCCTTTTAATGTGGGTGGAAAAGAAACACAATCAAAACCAGATGTAGCCTTTGGGGTTTCATATTTTAGTGATAAATTATTATTAAGTGTAGGACTAAAGAACATATCTCAGCCATCATTTAATTTTGGGTTAAAAGATTTAGTTAATAAAGAATTTACAAACATTACATTTCTTGGGAAATATACTATTTCTGTAGATAGAGACTTATTTGTTGAACCATATTTGTTATTAAGAACGGATTTTATTTCTTATACATTTGATGTAAGTGCTCTTGCAACTTATAAAGAGAAATTTAATTTTGGAACCTCATATCGTTATGAAGAAGCTGTTGTGATGTTCTTGGGATATAAGTTTTTAAAGAAAAACAAGTTATTTGTTGGTTATGCCTTTGATTATGTTACAAATAATGTTAGTGCAAAGTCAGCAACTTCACATGAGGTTGTATTTAGATATGACTTACCTACACCGCAGCTTAAGAAGCCAATTCGAACACCTAGATTTATATATTAATTTTATTTTGCGATAAAAAAAGTTTTTTTATAATTAAATCTAACTTTTATTATCTTTGTCAAGCACCAAACTAAATATTTATCATTCGAACAATAATTTCGATATTTTAAAGTTAAATCATAACTTTGCAGTTATTATATGGTAAACAATAAAAATAGCATTAATTCTTTTTTATATTTTCTTCTTGCAATAGCAATTGGAGGATGTAGTTTATTTGGAGGGGGAGCAAGTAAAAAAAATCCTCGTGGACAACTAGTTGGAACAACTGATAGAGAAGGGTTTGAGATGTCATCTCAGTATGGCATGGTTTATGTTCCAACGGGTAGGTTTTACATGGGACAGGCAGATGAAAATATTCAAGCGGATCAAAGTAATTTTAATCGACAAGTTACTATTAGTGCATTTTATATGGATGATACCGAAGTTACTAATGATGAGTATAGACAATTTATTTATTACTTGGAGGATAATCCAGAATATGAATTATCTGAGGGTATGACTAGAGATAAAAATGTTCCTGGAAGTGTATATCCTGATACAACAGTATGGAGTAGTGATTTTACACACCATTATGGAGATCCTTTATTAGCATATTATTGGTCTCATCCAGCATTTGATGAGTATCCAGTTGTTGGTGTATCGTGGTCTTCTGCAAGAGAATTTACAAAATGGAGAGGAGATTTTTTAAATTCATATAGAGAGGAAGATGGGTTATTACCATTTCCATCTTTTAGATTGCCAACTGAAGCAGAATGGGAATATGCTTCAAGAGGAGGTAGAGACAATGTAAAATATCCATGGGGAAATCCATATACAAGAAATTCAAGAGGTTGTGTTCTTGCTAATTTTAAACCTGGAAGAGGAAACTATGTTGATGATGGATATGCTTACACTTCACCAGTAGGGGTATTTTTCCCTAATGATTTTGGTTTGTATGATATGTCTGGAAACGTTGCTGAATGGTGTGAGGATGCTTATTTAGATGCTTATAATCCTACTGTATGGGATTTAAATCCTATTTATAGAGATGATACAAATGATAAAAAAGTTGTTCGTGGTGGTTCATGGAAAGATATTGCTTTTTTTATTGAAGTTTCTACAAGAACTTTTGAATACAAAGATTCTACAAGAGCTTTTATTGGATTTAGAACCGCTTTACCTCACTTAGGAAGAAATTTGGATGGTTTTTAGTAAAAAAATATTAGATTTAAGTATATAATTAATTAATTAGATAAGATGATAACAAAAGAAAAATCAAAAAATCCAGTTTTAGCATGGATTCAGAATGAAGATAACATGAACATGCTCTATGGTCTTGGAGCTGCTGTTGTAATATTAGGTGCACTTTTTAAATTACAGGGATGGCCTGGTGCAAATGTAATGTTGATCGCAGGGCTTGGAGCAGAGGCAATAATTTTTACTGTAAGTGCTTTTGATCCACCAACAATACATGAGATAGATTGGTCGAAAGTTTATCCTCAATTAAAACCAGGTGGAAAATCAGGGTCTCCAACTGTAAATATGGATGCTTTGATGAAAGAGGCAAAAATCGAACCAGAACTTTTAAGAAGTGTTGGTGCTGGTTTAAAGAAACTTGCAGCACAGACTAAGAATGTCAATGATCTTGCTGATGCATCTGTAGCAACTAAAGATTATACTGAAAGTATTAAAGGAGCTAGTGAATCTTTAAAATCTGTAAATACTTCATATGGAACAATTTCATCTGCAGCTAAGGATATGGCTAGTTCATCCAATAATTTAAAAGAAGCTGTTGCATTGACTAATCAATACAAAAATAATTTACAGTCTGCATCAGAATCTTTGAAAGCTATTGTTTCTTCAGCAGGTGCAATTACAGATTCCGCTAAAGGAATGGCATCAACTCCTGCTCAAGCAGATAAGCTTAGTGCAGAGTTAGAAGCACTTACAAATAATTTGAATAAACTTAACAAGGTTTATGGTGGCATGTATGATGCTATGCACAAATAAAATTTTAGTTATAAAATAAAATAAATTAAAACCAAATAGTTATGGCGGGTGGTCAAATGAATCCAAGACAGAAGATGATTAATTTGATGTATCTGGTATTAATTGCTATGTTGGCTCTTAATGTCGATACTAAAGTATTAAAGAAGTTTCTTATGATAAACCAAAGCTTTGAGGCTTCAAACGCTGAAAAAGTTATTGATAATAGTAATAAGGTTGAAACAATAAGAGCAGCAGTTGATGATTCTGGTAATCGAAAAGAGGATGTAGATGTTTTAAGCTTGTCTGAGAATATTAGAAAAAAATCTGATTCCATTATTAATTATATGCATGCGAAAAAGAACCTTATTATTAGTGAGACAGGAGGCAAAAAAGATAATGGAGATATTAAAGGATATAAGGATATTGATTTTGTGTATCGTCATTTTAAATCGGATGGAAATGGAGAAGGGGAAGGAACAACTTTACAAAACATTCTTAATAATTTCTCATCTTTTATTCAAGATTCGGTTTTTTTAGGTGATGAAAGTTCTGGTATTCATGACATTGCAAGAAATGCAGATCAAATTCCATTATATGCTGATGATTTACCGACGGATCCTTCGTTTTCTTCTTTAAATTTTGGTTTTGGTACTTCTACGGGTGCAGGACTCGCTACAATAAGTCAACTACAATCTGATGTAATAAACCTTGAGGTGAAAGCATTAGAAAGATTAGCTGCTGCGGTTGGAGCTGCAGATTTAAAGTTTGATGTTGTTACGTTGACAACATTACCTGAACAAAGAGTTGTTGCAGCTGGAGCCAAATATAAAGCACAACTATTTTTATCAGCAGCATCTTCAGCTATAGTTCCGATTATGACTGCAGATGGAGATACATTAGACGTTAATAATGGAAGGGGTTATTATGAGTTTACAGCTCAAGGAGGTGGATACGATAGAGAGGGATTATCTCAGCAAAGTTATATTGGTTCCATTACTGTTACTTTACCTGGTGGTAAGGATACCACATTTGTTGATACTATTGATTATTATGTTGCAAGACCTGTAATTCAAATACAATCTGCATCTGTTCAAGCATTATATTTAAATTGTGGAAATGAAATTCAAGTACAGGTACCTGCATTAGGTTCAGATTATAATCCTACTTTTACTGTTAAAGGGGGAGATTTAGTTAGGGGGTCTGGAACGGGTGAAATAACAATAATTCCAAATACTTCTAAAGTAGATTTAAATGTAAGTAATGCTGGTAATTTTCTTGGAACAAAGTCTTTTGGAGTAAGAAAAATTCCTGCTCCAGAAATACAAGCTAGGATAAAAGGAAAACAAATAGATTCAAAAAGAGGCATTCCAGTTAATACTGGAAGTTTTTCACTTGATGCAATTTCAGATGAAAGTTTTGCTGCATTTTTACCAAAAGATGCAAGATTTCAGGTTAGAGAGGCAGAAATTAATTTAGTTAGAGCAGGTAGGGGTGTTTCAAGAATTAGGGTAACAAGTAAAAATATTAATTTATTAAAACTTGCTGGTAAAAGGAAGGGTGATAATATTGTTATAGAAATAAAACAAGTTGCTAGAGCTAATTTTAGGGGAGATGTTGAAAATTTTAAAAATTTTGTTCCACGAGTTATAACTATTCCATTAAATTAAATTATGAGTAAACTAAATAAGATATTCGTACTTTTTGTTTTATTATCATTTGCATCTGTAGATGAAACTTATTCTCAAGCTGAAGTTTCTGATGGATATAACCCACTTTCATTAAGACAAGTGCATGAATCTTATTTGCTTTGGAAAAAAACGTTATGGAGAAGGGTTGATCTTGGAGAAAAACAGAATAAACCTTTTTTTGCTAGAAATCGAGAACTTTCTAAAATACTTATTGAAGGTGTTGAAAAGGGCGTTTTAATACCTTATTTAAATGATTCTGTCAATGATGATAATGTTATGAGTCGTGAAGAGTTTTTACAAAGAATTACTCAAGATGAAGGTGAGGAAGAAGATGAATTTACTGATGCAGGATTTGATGACCCATTTGCTTCTTTAGATGGTGACCCATTTGCAACGGAAGAAGAAGAAGAAACTGGGCCACAGTTTATTCCAAAAAGAGAATTTAATATTATTGAAATAAGAGAAGACTTATACTTTGATAGAATTCATTCTAGAATTTATTTTGATATTCAAGCTATTAGTCTTTATCTTCCAGGAGATAGCTTTTTTAATCTTGGAGGATTTGAAAAACCAATTGCTTCATTTAGATTTATTGATTTATATAATTTATTTAAATCTATGCCAAAAGAAGCAATATGGTTTAATGAAACTAATATTGCTCAACATAAAAATTTAGGAGATGCTTTTTTACTGAGATTATTTAAAGGACTTATTGTAAAAATAGCAAATGCAGATGATATTAGAGTTAGTGAGCTTTATGCAAATTCTAGAAAAAATGGTATTATGGCTAGTGTTCAGGTTGAACAGGATTTGATGGAATGGGAGTCTAATCTTTGGGAATATTAATTTTTTTCTTTTAAATATTTTATAATACTTTTTGCTTTTTTATTTCCAATTTCTTTTGCAAGATATTCAAATTTAATTTTTTTAATTTTTTCAATGGAGGTATACTTTTTTAAAAGTTTAAATTTAGTTTTTTCTCCTATTCCAAAAATATTGTCTAATTCAGATTTTATAAAATTTTTGCTTCTTAAGTTTTTGTGATAAGAGATTGCAAATCTATGTGCTTCATTTCTAACTTTTTGAATGAATTTAAGATGTTCAGATTTTTTATTTAGTAAAATTGGTATAGAGTCATTTGGAAAATATATTTCTTCTAACTTTTTTGCTATACCTATAATATTTGTTTTGTTGTATAGGTTTAGTTTTTTTAATGCAATAATTGCTGAGCTTAATTGCCCTTTACCACCATCTATAATAATTAAATTTGGTAATGAGGTTTTTTCTTTTAACATCCTTTTATATCTTCTATATACAATTTGTTTTATTGATTCATAGTCATTTGGTTTATTTATATTTTTAAGTTTATATTTTCTATATTCTTTTTTATTTGGTTTGCCGTTTAGAAATGAAACCATAGAAGCAACAATATTAGAATCTTGCATATTTGAAACATCAAAACATTCAATGATTGATGGGATAGTTTTTAAATTTAATTTTTTTTTGATTTCTAGTAATAAATTTGTTGTTCTTGATTTTTTAATTTTATTTTCATTAATTATATTTTTTTTATAAAAAAGAACATTTTTTAAACTCATGTTAATTAATTTTTTCTTATCTCCTGCTTTAGGATAGTGAATTTTCATTCCATCATATTCTGAATAATTTAATTTAAGATTTGTAATAATATTATTTTGGTGGGTATTATATTTTTTCCTAACATTAAAAATAATTTGTCTTAAGCTATCAGATTCATCTTCTAATTTTCTTTTTGTTTTAAATGTTTCACTACTTAATATAATGCCGTTATTTATTTTCATATAATTTATGTAGTAGTTGAAGTTGTCTTTATCTATACCAAACACATCTAAATTTTTTAATTTATGATTTACGATTATGGATTTATTGTTATATGATTCTAAGGTGTTTATCTTTTCTTTTATTTTTTGTGCATTTTCAAAATTTAAATTATCAGAATAAAATTTCATTTTTTCTTTAAGATTGTTAATGAGATTGTGATTTTTTCCAAGAAGAATGGATTTTATTTCTTGAATATCTTTAATGTAATCCTTTTCTTTTTGATGCCCTGCACATGGGCCTTTACAATTTCCAATATGATATTCTAAGCATACTTTAAATTTTTTCTTTTCAATATTATTTTTATTTAGAATTAGATTACAGTTTCTAATTTTATAAAGTTTATTAATAACTGTAAGTGTTTTTTTCATTCCTTTAACATTAGTATAAGGCCCGAATACCTCTTCTTTTATTGGATTAATTTTTCTTGAACTATATATTTTTGGATAAGGCTCCTTTGAAATGACTATATAAGGAAAAGTTTTATCGTCTCTTAATAAAATATTATATTTTGGTTTAATTTCCTTAATTAAGTTGTTTTCTAATAGTAAGGCATCATGTTCATTTTCAGAAATAATGTAAGAAATTTGGTTTATTTCATTTACCATTTTCGCAATTTTTCTATTTTTTTGATTTTTATTAAAATAACTTCTTACTCTATTATGTAAATTTTTAGATTTTCCTACATAAATAATTTTGTTTTGCTGATTTATAAATTTATAAATGCCTGGTAGCTTAGGGATTTTTTTATTAATATTTTCTTTCATTGTTTAGAAGATGTCCGATGCATCTATTTTATCAATGAAAATATTTAATGAATCATCTTTCAAATCATTATTATATACAGAACAATCTATTTCTATACTTATTTTTTTTGATGGTTTGTCAAATTTACCTTTATTAATATTTGTTGTAGAGTCATTATAAACACTTAACATGTATTGTTGCCATATAGGCATTGCAGTTCTTGCCCCTTGTCCATAAGTCCAATCTCTAAAATGAATACTTCTATCATCTCCGCCAACCCATGCTCCTGATACTAGATTATGAGTTACTCCTATAAACCATCCATCGGAAGCATTTTGTGTTGTACCTGTTTTTGCTCCAACATCATTGTTTAGGGTTAATTCAGGATTTAATCCTCTTGCTGTTCCTCCTTCTTCTTCTTTTGATCCTTTTAACATATGTAGCATTAGAAATGCTGTTTCTTCACTTAAAGCTTCATTTTTAATTGGAATAAATTTTTGAATTAAATTTCCATACTTATCTTCAATTCTAGAAATAAAAAATGGTTCAGTCCATATACCTTTATTAATAAACGTACTGTAAGAACCAACTAAATCAAATAATGAAACATCTCCTCCTGCGCCTAAACAAACAGCAGGAACAGGCTCTAATTTACTTTTAATGCCAAGCTTTTTAGCGTAATCTACTACTGTTTTTGGAGAAATTTTTTTGGTTATGAATGCTGTAATAGAATTTACAGATTTTGCCATGGCTTTTCTTAAAGTCATAGTTTCACCTGTCCATTTACCATTATGATTATCGGGTCTCCAATAAGGGGGATCCTGTCCAGGTAATTCAAAAACAACAGGAGCATCAACAACTGGATAGCAAGGAGAATAACCATTATCTATCGCTGCAGCATAAACTATTGGTTTTATAGTGGATCCTGGTTGTCTTTTACCTTGTTTAACGTGATCATATTTAAAATATTTATGGTTTATACCACCAACCCAAGCTTTTATATGACCTGTTTTTGGTTCTATAGAAATGAATCCTGCCTGAAGGAAATTTTTATAATATTTTAGAGAGTCTATTACACTGAAAATAGTATCAATTTCTTGATCCCAACTAAATACTTTCATTACTTTTTTTTCATTAAGTATATCGAATACCCTTGTGGTATCGCCATTATTATTTTTTAAAAGATTTTTATAACGCTTAGTTCTTTTTATTGAATTTTTTAAAAAATCTTTTATTTCATATCCCTTCTCATCTATCCATGGATTTTTACCATCCCAATGTTTATTAAATATATTTTGAAGTCTTTCCATTTGTTCTGCAACTGCATTTTCTGCATGATATTGCATTTTACTATCAATAGTAGTGTATATTTTTAGTCCATCTGAGAAAAGATCATAATTATTATTTTTTGCCCAATTAATAAGATAATTTTTTACTACAGTTCGAAAATAAGTGGCTTGTCCTGCATTTTGATTTTCAACTTTATATGTTAAGTTTAAACCTAATAAGCTTAACGAATCGAAATTTATTTTTGAAATTTTAGAATATTTATAAAGATTATATAGAATTTCTGTTTTTTTATTTATAGCATTTTCTGGATTATAAAATGGATTATATTTTGTGGGCTTGTTTAATAATCCTACAATAATAGAAGCTTCATTGTAATTAATTTGTGATGGAAGCTTATCAAAATAAGTTTTTGAAGCCACCTTTATTCCATATGAATTACTACCGTATTCAGCAGTATTTAAGTACATAGAGAGTATTTCATTTTTAGTATAAAATTCTTCTAGTTTCACTGCCACAATCCATTCTTTTATTTTTGATATCATTAATCCTATGAAAGGCACATTATTTAATTTTCCTTTCCTTTCCTTTCTTATTTTAAATAAATTTTTTGCTAATTGTTGTGTGATTGTACTTCCTCCACCTTCTAATCCACTACTTCCTAAAGTAATTATGTTTTTAAATACTCCATAGGTTGCTCTTACAAGACCTTTAAAATCTATTCCAGAATGGTTGTAAAATCTTATATCTTCTGTTACTAATAAAGTTGTGATGAGTTCATTTGATAATTCATGATATTTAACGGGAGATCTGTTATATCTAAAATATTTTCCAAGTAAGATTGTATCATTGGAATAAAGTTCTGAAGATAATTCTGATTGTGGTTTTTCTAGATCTTGTAAACTTGGCATTCCACCAAATAATCCAAATAGGTTAATTTTTATTGAATAAATTCCAAATACAAAAATAATAATTGATAATGTAGATATAACCCATATTGTTTTTATAATTTTTTTTAGTGAACTCATTTATTATAAAACTTTATAAAATGATTAAAATTCTTTGCTTCAAATAGAATATTCATATTTGTTTCTCCTATTACAAAATTAGCATTTACTTTTGACTCTTTGTTTAAAATATAATCATTGAATTTTTTTTCTATAGTTTTTAAATCTTGCCAATTTGTTTCGGATATAGCATAAAATTCAAAATTTTCTTTTAATATAAACTTATCTATATAGACGTTTTGTAAGTTTAATTCTTTGGTGATTTTATTGATTATATTAAAAACAAGATCTGATTTATCATTGTTTATTATTATATAATAAAATTTATAGTTGTTTTCTTTGACAAGCTTTGGTAATCCGGAAAAAATAAATTTTTTCTGCACATTTTTAGCAGAGTTTAATAATGAATTAGCATATTCTGATGTGTTTATAAGTAATGAATTTTTTAAAAATTTTTTTAATTCATATTGAAGTGTAAAATTTCCATATTTTTTACCTTTAGCTATTGATTTTAGAAGTGATAAGTTTTCAAAGTATTCATTTTTTTTGTAAAGTATTTCTAAAGAATCAATTTGTCTGATTACATAATCATTTTTTTCTGATAATAATTTTTCATATAATATTTTATACAAGTCAAGTAATAAATTATACTCTTCAAATTCATCTATTTCATAATTAGGATTGATAATTAGCTTAGCAAAAATTGATTCAGGAAATTTTTCTATTATATAATTTTTATAATAATTTTTTTCTTCAGTGAGTAGATACAATTGATATAATACATCTGGCAAATATTCTGATTCAGAAAATCTATTTATTAATTGAGTATATGTATTTATTCCTTTGTTAACTTCATTTAGATTTTGAATATAAATTTTACCGAGCTCATATAAAGATTTTTCAATTTCATTTAATAGAATTTTTTTATTCTCAATTTTAAATGGCAATAGAGAAATTAAATATTCTTTATTAACAGTTTCACTATTTTTTTCTTCTGAAATTATGATTGATTTTTTTTCTATTTCTTTTTCTTTTTCATTATTTGAAATGAATATGATTTTTGATTGTATTCTCCAGTTATCTGTTAGTTTTCTATCTCCCCATTTGTTATAGAATTCATCTTTTCCTCTATTAACAATTGATATATTATTAAAATACCAAACAGAATTATTAGTTGTTTTTATGATTTTAGAATCTTCATCATAAAAATTTAAATTTTCCTTTAGTTCAACTTTTTTCTTTTTCTTTTCTTTTTTTAGTTTGTTTATATAATCATTTAATATATTATCCAGTTCATTTTTTGAAAGTTTTGTTAATGATATTAAACTATCATTTTTATTGATAGTTAATAAATTATCTACTAATTTATTTAGTACATCACTTTTGTCTTTTAATTGTTTATAAAGAACATTTTCTCTATTAATATTTTGTAAAGCGCTATCATAATATAGTTTCGATATAGAATAATTGTTGTATTTATAATAATGAATATTTGCTATTTCTAGATGTGCTTTGAATAAAAGATTTTTATTGTTAATTGTTTTTTGAATTGATATTTTATAATTGTCAAGCGCTTTATTTAAAAAATCTTTTTCATAGTAATATTGTCCTAATTCGAAATAAATTCTATTTAAATAATCATAGTTTTTTTTATCTCTTATTAATTTTTTAAAATATTTGTTTATAGTCTCTTCATCTGATGATTTTGTTGATGATCTGACATAGTATAATTTTGCGTAAAGTTCGATTTCTAATTTTGGATTATTTTTAATACATCTTTCAAAATATTGTTGAGCCTCATCATAATTATTATCATTCAAATGTATTTGTCCGATTAAGAAATAGACTTTATTTTTTAATGTCTTGTCTTTTGTAAGATTTTCTATTTTTTTTAAGTTAATAAGCAGTTCACTATTCTTTTTTAATTGCTTAAATAAGTAAACAGAATACTTATAGAAATCTATTTGATAATCATTATATATGCTTTTATTTTTAAGATAGTTGTATACCTCTTTAGCTTCATTAAACTTTTTGTTTTCAGTATATGAGCGCATTAAATTTATTAAAGCTAAATCTTTGGGGTTTTTTATATTGGATTTAGAATTAACATACTTGAAAGTAATTATAGATTGTTTTAAGTTTAAATCAAGTAATCTTGATTTTCCTATTAAAACATAACTTGGGTACACATATTTTGATTCAGGATGTCTTTGAATAAGTATAGAAAGTTTTTCTATGCTTTTTTTTGTTTTTTCACTATGTTGGTTGACTACAGAAGAATCAATAGCATAATTTATTGGAATTAAGCTATCATAATTAATGACTGTGTTATTTTCAAGATTTAGTTCAATATCATTTATAATTTCATTAGCAACAAAATACGCATTGTATTTAGCTGTGGTATCATCATAGATTTTATTTATTATAGAATTACATGCATTTAAAGTTATTAAAACAAAGATTGATGTATATAATCTAATTTTATTTGTATAATTAATCATACATTTAATTTAACATTTTAGAAAACGATTCTTTTTAATAATTATTTTTATAAATAAATTGGTATTAATTATTTTTTTAATATGAGACATAAAATCATTAAGTGGTTTAAGTTTAAACTTCAAATAATTTTTAGAAATGAAAGAGATTTTAAAGACATAATTTTATTTGATTTTTCAAATTTCAATTTAATCATTTATACGATTTTATTTTTCTTTATAATATTTTCATTTTCTTTTTTTTTATCAACTACAATATTAAAAAAATGGTTTGATCCTAGATATGCTGAACAAAAAGCTAATGAGCAAATAATTGATTTATCTACTTCTATTGATTCATTAATTAGTTCAGTTGAAGTAAAGGATCAGTTTATTGAAAATATTATGGTTATTATATCAGGAGAAGAAAACAGAAAATTAGAATTAGAAATTGAAGAGAAATCTTTTTTAGAAAATGATATTAAATCTAGTTATGCTGCTGTTGATTCTTTTTTTAGGAAAGAATTTGAAAAAAACATCAATTATTCTGAGATTAATGATTATTTATCTTATGATGAAAATATTTTTTTAAAACTTATTTCTCCAGTTTCTTCTGGTATTGTATCAAGTGTTTATAATCCATCTCAAAAGCATTTTGGAGTAGATTATGTTTGTAAGAAAGATGAACCAGTGAAATCAGTTTTTGATGGTATTGTAATATTGTCTTCATGGACAAAGGATAATGGTTTTGTTATTTCAATAGTTCATCCTAATAATATCATTTCCATGTATAAGCATAATTCTAAAATATTTGTTCAACCTGGTCAGTCAGTTAAAACGGGGGATGTGATTTCAATTATAGGAGATACAGGAGAACTATCTTCTGGGCCACATTTGCATTTTGAATTATGGTTAGATGGTAAATCTATAAATCCTTCAGAATTTATTTCATTATAACTAAATTTGTAATATTATTAAAAAATCAAATATTTAAAAAGTGGATAATTCAAACGGAACAAATAATATAATTGGGGAAGGAAGTGAATTAAAAGGTAATCTTAGTACTGCGAGTAATATTAGACTAGAAGGGAAGGTTATTGGCAATATTAAATCATCTTCAAAAGTTGCTTGCGGAGAAACTTCAACTGTAGATGGAAATGTTATTGCTGAAAATGCAGAAATTGCTGGAAAAATTACTGGAAAAGTAAATGTTACGGAATTGCTTATTTTAAAATCATCAGCAGTAATACAGGGTGATATCTCAAGTAAAAATTTAATTATTGAATCGGGAGCAACTTTTAATGGAGCTTGTAATATGGGGGGGGTAGAAGACGAAACTATTCCAGATAATGAACCATCTGATAATAATAATGACTAGTAAAAGATATTTTTTAAAATACCTTAATCTTAGTTTCGAATTTTTTTTTATTTTATTGATATCAACAATCGCTGGATATTCTATTGATTATTTTTTTGAAATTCAGTTTTATATTTTTACAATGACCCTTCCAATTGTTTCCTTTTTTTACTCATTGTATAAAATTTATAAAAATGTTGATAGGTGATTAATGTAACGAAAATTAGTAGAATCTTTTATACGTTTATTATATCCTTTGGAATACTTATCTATTTTATTGATTCAACATATTTTCATAAATATTTTTTGATTATTATGATGTTTAATATTTCACTTGATATTTTATTTAGAACATTATATAAAAATGCTTTATTACAAAAAAAAAGGGGCGTTTTTCTTGTTTTATTAAGTAGTGTTTTGAGGTTGGTTTTATCTTTTCTTTTTCTTTTTCTTTTTGGACTTTTTTCACCAGAAAATTATCTTATTTTTGTTTTAAATTTTTTAATTGTTTTTTTGTTATTTGTTATATTTGAAATAACAATTCTATTAAGTAATTTGCAACATATTTAGACGAAATATGCATTTGAAACAGAAATCATTTATTCTTTATTTTACTTTTATTGTTTGTCTCTGTTTTTCAAATTTTGTTTTTGCTTTTTCTGAAGTTAAAAAAGAAAAAATTGAGATAGGTCCTATGATAATGCATCATATTTTGGATGATTATCAATATGAAATAACTGAAGGATTAGTGATTCCGTTGCCGATAATAGTTTATTCAAAAACTGATGGTTTAAAAATATTTTCATCTTCAAATCTTTTTGATGATAGTCATAATCCTAAACAAGATGGTTATATGGGGTATCTGTATGATCATGGTCATTTAAAAACAATAGACTCAAATAATTCATTTATAGATCTTTCTGTAACAAAGAACGTTTTGTTTTTATTTATTAATGCATTTTTAATGTTATCAATTTTTTTGATTGCGGCAAGGGGTTACAAATCAAAAAACCATGCTCCAAGGGGGATTCAATCTATTGTAGAACCGGTGATAATTTTTATTAGAGATGATGTCGTAAAACCTAATATTGGTAAAAATTTTGAAAAGTATTTACCTTATATGCTTACTCTTTTCTTTTTTATATTTTTTGGTAATTTGTTAGGATTATTACCAGCTGCTGCAAATTTGACTGGAAATATAGCTGTTACTATGGTTTTAGCTTTATTAACATTTTTAATAACAAATTTGTCTGGTAACATGAATTATTGGAAACATATATTTTGGACACCAAATGTTCCACATGTTATGAGAATAATTATTTTACCCATTGAAATAATTAATGTTTTTACTAAACCATTTTCTTTAATGATAAGACTTTTTGTTGCAATAACTGCTGGTCATATTGTTTTGTTGAGTTTTATAGGAATGACATTTATTTTTGAAAGTTATTTCGTAGGACTTTTGAGTGCCTTATTTGCGGTATTATTAAATATTATAGAAATAGTAGTTGCTGTTATTCAAGCTTATGTATTTACAATGTTTTCTTCATTTTACATTGGCTTAGCAGTTGAACAGCAGCATTAAAAAAAATTATGTTAAACTTTTAAATTAATTAATTATGATTGGATTATTGATATTAGACATGAGTAATGCTCTTTTAGGGGCTGCGATAGGTGCAGGTTTATCTGCAGTTGGAGCAGGTATTGGGATAGGTATTATTGGAGGTAATGCTTTGCAAGCAATAGCTAGACAACCTGAAGAATTTGGTAGAATTTTTTCAACTATGTTTATTATAGCAGCATTATGTGAGGTTATTGCTTTAGTAGGGTCTCTTGTTGCTTTATTGATATTATTTGGAGCTATTCCTGAAACATACTTATAATCTTAATGATTTAAATATATTATGGATTTATTAACTCCAGGTTCAGGTTTGATATTTTGGCAATTATTAATTTTTGCCATTTTATTATTTGTTTTAGCAAAATTTGCATGGAAACCTATAATTAAGTCTTTAAAGGAAAGAGAAAAATTTATAAGAGACTCTTTAAATTCAGCTAAAAAAGCAGAAGAAGATTTAATTAATATTAATAAAAATAGTGAAGAGTTATTGTCTAAGGCAAGAAAAGAAAGAGAACAGATGATAATTGAAGCTAAAAAATTGTCTAATTCAATGCAAGATGAAGCTAAATCTAAGTCAAAAGAGATGGCGGATTCGATAATTCAAGATGCTAAAAAAGTAATTGAGACCGAAAAACAAAATGCATTAAAGGATGTCAAAAATATAGTTGCTAATCTGTCTTTAGAAATTGCTGAGAAAATTCTTAAAAAAAAATTAGAAAGTGATGCATCACAAAAAAAATATGTTAATGATTTAATTAAAGAAGTGAATAATTCTAAACTATGAGAAATAATCGTGCGTCTGAGAGATATGCAAAATCTCTTTTTCAGTTATCAATAAAAGATAATTTGTTGAATGATGTTAAGTCAGATATAGATTATTTGAAAAAACTTTTTTTTAGTTCAAGAGAGATCTCTCAATTATATATTAATCCCATTATTCCAATTTATCATAAAATTGAGATTACTAATAAAATTTTTGAAGGAAAAATAAATGATTTAACTCTAAGAATGATGTTATATGTTATATATAGAAAAAGAGATAATCTTATTGAAAATGTATTGTTAAAATTTAATGAAATATATAATGATTATAATAATATAGTTGAATCTGAAATTATAACAACATCAAAACTTGATGATGAAAATCTTGAATATATTAAAAGTTTTGCTAGAAAAATTACCAAGAAAAACATTTTCTTAAAAGAAAAAATAGACAATAATATAATTGGAGGATTTAATCTAAAAGTTGGTGATAAAATGTATGATTGTACTGTGTCAAAAAAAATTAAAGAAATAAAAAAAATATTAATTAGTAACTAAATATAAAAATATGTCAGATATTAGACCGGATGAGGTTTCAGCTATAATTAGAGAACAATTATCCAATTTTAAATCAGAGTCTGAATTGCAGGAAACGGGAACCATTTTACAAGTTGGTGATGGTGTTGCAAGAATATATGGACTTTCAAATGCTCAATCAGGTGAACTACTTCAATTTGAAAATGGAATTAAGGGGTTGGTTCTTAATTTGGAGGAAGATAATGTGGGTGCTGTTTTAATGGGAGATTCTAGAAATATAAAAGAAGGAGATAATGTTACTAGATCTGGAGAAATTGCTTCAATTGAAGTTGGAGATGAAATGTGCGGGAGAGTTGTAGATACTCTTGGGAATCCAATTGATGGTAAAGGAGATATTAAGGGAAAATTATATACTATGCCTTTAGAAAGAAAAGCACCAGGCGTTATTTATAGACAACCAGTAACTGAGCCACTTCAAACAGGTATTAAAGCAATTGATTCAATGATTCCAATAGGAAGGGGTCAAAGAGAGTTATTAATTGGAGATAGACAGACTGGTAAAACAGCGGTTGCAATTGATACAATAATAAATCAAAAAGAATTTTATGATAAAGGAAAACCCGTGTATTGTATATATGTTGCGGTTGGACAAAAAGCTTCTACGATTGCTCAAGTAACATCTATATTAGAAAAAAATGGAGCTCTTTCTTATACTATTATTGTTGCCGCTCCATCTTCAATACCAGCACCAATGCAATTTTTTGCTCCTTTTACTGGTGCAGCAATTGGTGAATATTTTAGAGATACTGGAAGATCTGCAGTAGTTATTTTTGATGATTTATCAAAGCAAGCTGTATCCTATAGAGAAGTTTCATTATTATTAAGAAGACCTCCAGGAAGAGAAGCTTATCCTGGGGATGTTTTTTATTTGCATTCAAGATTACTTGAAAGGTCAGCCAAAATAATTAATGATGATAAATTAGCATCAGAAATGAATGATTTGCCCGATTCTTTGAAGAAAGAAGTTAAAGGAGGAGGCTCTTTAACAGCGTTGCCAATAATTGAAACTCAAGAAGGTGATGTCTCAGCTTATATTCCCACTAATGTTATTTCTATAACAGATGGTCAAATATTTTTAGAGTCTAACTTATTTAATTCAGGAATTAGACCTGCAATTAATGTTGGTATTTCTGTATCAAGAGTTGGTGGGCAAGCGCAAATAAAGCCAATGAAAAAAATTGCTGGAAGTTTAAAATTGGATCAAGCAGCTTTTAAAGAGTTAGAAGCTTTTTCTAAATTCGGTTCAGATTTAGATGCAGCAACTCAACTTATTATAGATAGAGGTAAAATAAATCAAGAAATATTAAAACAAGCTCAGTATTCACCTTTAAGAGTTGAAGAGCAATGTGCAGTTATTTATTCATCAACAAAAGGATTTTTTGATGGTGTTGAATTGAAAAAGATTTCTTCATTAGAAGAAGAATTTCTACAATATATAAATGCAAATTGTAAAAATGTTTTGGATGAATTATCAAAAGGTATTTTAAATGATAAAAGTTTAAAAATTATTGAAGATTCAGCTAAAAAAATTGCTGCTAATTATAAATAAATATTTATGGCAAGCATAAAGGAAGTAAAAAATAGGATAGGTTCCGTAACATCTACTCAGCAGTTAACTAAAGCCATGAAAATGGTGGCAGCTGCAAAATTAAAACGAGCTCAAGATAAAGTAATTCAATTACGCCCTTTTTCCAACAAGTTAACCGTAATATTATCTAATTTATTTTCTAGTGGAGGTGTTGAAGATAAGTATTTTGTAAGAAGAGAAATTAAAAATGTTTTAATTGTAGTTATAGGATCAGATAGAGGATTGTGTGGAAGTTTTAATAGTAACCTTTATAAAGAATTTAATGCCTTTATTTCTGCTTCTTATAAAAATAAATCCATTACTGTTTTGCCAATTGGAAAAAAAACAAATGATTATTTTAAAAAAACAAATTTTTCTTTAATAGATGATTATTGGCAATCTTTAGGGAATTTCAATTATGAAAAAGCTTCTCATATAACAGATGTTATATTAAAATTATATGAATCATTTAAATATGATAGTGTAGATATAATATATAATGAATTTAAAAATGTTGCGGTGCAAAATACAATTGCAGAAAATTTTTTGCCAGTGAAAGAAACTCAAAAAGAAAGTGAGTCTAATTTAAATTATATTTTTGAGCCAGATAAAACAAAAATTATTTCTGAATTAATTCCTCAAACTTTAAAAACACAATTTTTTAAATCTGTTTTGGAGTCTAATGCTTCTGAACAAGGTTCAAGAATGATTGCAATGAGTCAGGCAACTGATAATGCTGGTGAATTGCTTAAAGAATTAAAATTAACTTATAATAGAACAAGACAAGCTGCTATAACCAAAGAAATTTTAGAGATTGTAGGGGGAGCTGAAGCTCTTAATAATTAATTTATTTGTTCGTAATTCTTTCAACGGGTATAGATCTATCAAAGTTATATCTATAAGTGTGGTGAATTTTTCCTGGTTTTATTTCATCTGTTGCTTGAATTTGTTGTGCTACTTTTATCATTGCCTTGTTAAAATCTGGAATCCAATTTAATTCTATATCTGTATAAGCAAGTTTTTTTTGTACCATTTCACTACTTGCCATTATTAATGCTCCATCAATTCCTTTTCCTTGATGTTTTGGTACAATTCCAAAAACCAGACCTATTATTTTTTTACATGATTTTTTAATTTTTAAATGATAGAAAGTTTTTATTTTACCAATTAAATTCAATTTTCCATTCACATGTTTGAAAATCTGATTCATTTCAGGTATGCAAATCATAAAACCAATAGGTTCTTTTTTGTTATATGCAAACCATAATATTTTTTCGTCTAGTATTGGTTTAAGTTGCTTAAAAATAGCTTGAGCTTGAGCTAATTTTAAACCAGAAACACCAGGATAATTTGCCCATGCTTCATTATAAATTTTCATAAAATCTTCAATATATTTATTGATGTATCTTTTTTCTAGCATTTTAAAATTATAATTAGGATTATGCTTTACTCTATCTGCTTTATATTGAAGTTTTTTAGAGAGTGGAGTTTTAATTTTTTTTAAAAACGTGAGTTGTTTAAATAAAATTTTAAATCCATAATTTTCAAATAAACTAGTATAATATTTTTTTCCATAATTCTGAAGATAATTTGGTTCGATATCAAATCCTTTTGCTAGACAACCCCACCATTTATCTCTTTCTCCAAAATTTATAGGACCATCCATAGATTGATAGCCTTCATTAATAAGCCATTCTTTAGCTTTATTAAAAAGTAGATTTGCAGCATTTTGATCGTTTATGCATTCAAAAAAGCCGCATCCTCCTGATAATAATTTGTTATTTTTTGAACTTTTATTGTCGTAGAATGCTGCAATCCTACCTATCAATCTATTTTCTGATACTAGTATCCATCTTGAAATTTTACCGTGTCTGAATGTTTTGTTTTCTTTATTATTAAATACTGAATTTATGTCTTTATCTAATGGTCGTATCCAATGTTTTTCATTAGAATAGATATTTAATGCGACATTTATAAATTTTTTTTCAGTTTTTTTATCATTTACATGAAATAACTTCATTTATATTTAATTTGTGTTTCATAAAAACAATTCTTTCAATAATTTAGTTCATTATTTTATAAACAACATATAACCTTTTAAATATTATTGTATGGATGCTATATCCAACATATCTGTTTTAATAAACCTGCTTTTAATTGGGATGTTTATTGTTTTTATAGTTCTTTCTTTAGTTTATGTATTGGGTAAAATTTTAATATATTTTTCAAATATTTTTAATGTGAAAGAAGTATCATTAGATGTAGAGAATGAAATTGAAAATAAAATAAATAATCTAACTAATGGTAAAGGGCGTGTATTGAAAATCACAAAATTGGATTAAAGATGCCAAAAAAAATCAAGTTTTGTTTACTTTATAGAGACATGTGGCAATCTTCGGGGAAGTATATGCCAAGAGTCGATCAATTAGTAAAAGTTGCTGAGCCAATAATAAAAATGAATTGCTGGGATAGAGTTGAAACTAACGGAGGTGGATTTGAACAAATTCAATTATTAGCTGGTGAAAATCCAAATAAAGCAGTTAGAGAATGGACACAACCATTTAATGATTCTGGTATTCAAACTCAAATGCTTGAAAGGGGTTTAAATGCTCTTAGTATGCATCCTGTATCAAAAGATATTAGAGAACTAATGTATGTAGTTAAAAAAAAACAAGGGACTGATATTTCAAGGTCTTTTGATGGACTAAATGATATTAGAAACTTAGAATTATCAATTAAATATGCAAAATCTGCGGGAATGATTTCTCAATCCTGCTTGTGTATAACCCACTCTAAAATACATAATATAGAATATTATATTGATTTAGCAAAAGAATTAATTAAAATGGGAACTGATGAGATAGCTATTAAAGATATGGCAGGAATTGGAAGGCCGTCTTCATTAGGAAAAATAGTTAAGGGTATTAAGTCATTTAGTTCTAACACATTAGTTCAGTATCATGGTCATTCTGCTCCTGGTTTTTCAGTAGCTTCTTCACTTGAGGTTGCTAGAGCAGGCGCTGATATTATTGATGTTTCGATGGATCCTCTTTCGTGGGGTACAGCACATGCTGATTTATTAACAATTTACGAAGTCCTAAAAGACGATGGCTTTTTATTGAAAGATATTAATATGAAGTCATATATGGATGTAAAAAATTTGACTCAAGAATTTATTGATGAGAATTTGGGATATTTTATAAATCCAAAAAACAGATATATGAATTCATTACTGATTGAATCTGGATTACCTGGAGGAATGATGGGTAGTTTAATGAATGATTTAGAAAAAAGTCTTAAAAGTGTTAATAAGTGGTTATTAAAAAATAGTAAAGATGAAATTTCAATAGATCATTTATTTTCTTTGTTATTAGATGAGGTAAAATTAATTTGGCCAATTTTAGGTTACCCTCCTCTAGTCACTCCCTATAGCCAATATGTAAAAAATGTTGCACTCGGAAATATAATTCAAAATATTAAAGGTAAAGAAAAGTGGAGCCTTATAGATGATAATACTTGGGATATGCTTCTTGGAAAATCAGGTAAACTACCAGGAAAATTAGGTGATGAAATAATTAAACTATCTAATAAATTAAATAAAACTTTTTATAAAAAAACCCCTCAGGATTTGTTTGAAAATACTTTAGAAAAAAATAAAAATGAAATGAATGAATTGAGTTGGGATCTTGGAAAAGATAATGAAGAATTGTTGGAGTATTCTTTACACAAAACTCAATACATAGATTTTAAGTCTGGAAAAGCAAAAAGAAATTTTGAAAAAGATGTTTCAAGAAAAAAATCAGATAAAAAATATGACTATATCCCAAAATTTCCAAATCCTAAAATTGTCGAAATTATGGAAATAGATAATGAAAAATACGAAATTGAATATAATATAGAAAATGATGAATCCTCTAAAAATATTGTTAGTGGTAATGGAGAAAAAATGTTGTCACCAATTGAAGGAAATTTTTTTTTAACAAAAGAATCTAATGATGTTCCTATTAAAGTTAATGATATTGTTAATAAGGGGGACGTATTATGTTATATTGAATCAATGAAAGTTATTAATGCAATAAAGTCAGAATATTCTGGAAGAATTGCAAAAATTTGTTTTAATGATGGGGATGAAATATATGATGATGATGTATTATTTTTAATAGATTAATATGGAATTTTTAGAGAGAATTATTGAAATGACAAGTTTTGAAGAATTAATTTTTCAACCAGAGTATTTGTTAATGATTTCATTAAGTTTATTGTTGCTTTATTTAGGAATAGTTAAAAAATATGAGCCATTACTTCTTGTGCCAATTGGATTTGGTGTATTAATAGCAAATATTCCAGGTGCTAATTTAGGAGTAGTTAAAATAGAAGAATCTCTTGGTTTATTAGAAATCGCTAAAGAATATGGGATAATTAATTTATTGTACTATTCTCTTATAAAAACTGGTTTTCTTCCACCAATTATATTTATGGGAATTGGAGCATTAACGGATTTTGGACCAATGCTAAAAAATTTAAGATTAGTCTTTTTTGGAGCTGCAGCACAGTTTGGAATTTTTACAGTATTGATATTAGCAAGTTGGATAGGTTTTTCTAATCAAGAAGCTGCTGCTTTGGCTATTATTGGTGGCGCTGATGGTCCAACTGCTATATATACAGCAATTATTTTAGCACCACATTTATTAGGTCCAATTGCTATTGCTGCTTATTCGTATATGGCATTAGTTCCGGTATTAATTCCTATGGTTGTTAAATTAACTGTTTCTAAGAAAGAAATTTTAATTAATATGAAAAAACAAGATGAGGAGTATCCTAGTTCAGTAAAAATTAAAAACATGAATGCTCTTAAAATTATTTTTCCAATTTTAATGACTTTGATGATATCAATTATAGTTCCTTCAGCAACTCCGTTAATTGGGTTTTTAATGTTTGGAAATCTTATTAAAGAAATAGGGGTTTCAACTGTAAGATTATCTAAAGCTGCATCGGATACGATATTAAATACTAGTACTATTTTTCTTGGTTTATCCATAGGAGCTACGATGACACCATCTTCATTTTTAAATTTAGAAACAATTGGAATTATTGTTGGAGGACTATTTGCATTTATGATTTCAATATTTAGTGGAATAATGGCAGTTAAAATATATAATTTGTTTATAAAGAAAAAAATTAACCCTTTGATAGGTGCAACTGGATTAAGCGCTGTTCCTATGGCAAGTAGAGTTGCTAATGAATTAGCATTAAGTGAAGATAACAGTAATCATATTATGCACTATGCTATGGCAAGTAATATTGCTGGAGTTATTGGATCCGCAGTAGCTGCTGGAATTTTGATTACTTTTCTTTCATAGGCATGTGCAATATCGTTACTGCTATTATAATCAAAATAATATACTAGGTGAACTTAATTAATGTGTTTCATTACATCAATAGCAGCTCCAGCTCCAACTAAGGTGCCACCTATAAAATCCCTACGACTAATATTCGCATTAAGTTTTATCTTTATTTTTTTTGCCATCTTATATTTTTTGATATTAGATTTTAAAATCTGATAATTTATTTTAAATATTTTTTTAAAGTATTAGTGCCATTATGAATTATTATTTCTTTAAAAATATTAAAATATAAAAAATCATTATCATTCATTTTTTTGAATTGACTAATTAATGGATTATAGAAGCCATTGATATTCATTAAATGAATACTTGTTTTTTTTATATTTAAGCTTTTCCAAGTTATTATTTCTGAAAGTTCCTCGAGTGTGCCAATGCCTCCTGGTAAAGCAATAAAAATATCTGATAGATCATACATTTTTTGTTTTCTTTCATGCATATTTTTCACAGTATATAGCTTAGTTATTTTTGTATTGATAATTTCTTTTTTGTATAAAATTTTTGGAATAACTCCTATAACTTTCCCATTGTTTTTTAGGACTTCATTTGCTATTAATCCCATAAGACCAATTTTTGCTCCTCCGTATACAAGAGACATGTTATTTGAAGCAATTATTTTACCAATATTTTTTGTTTCTTCAATAATAATATTGTCTTTGGAATTGCTTGATGCACAAAAAACACAAATTTTTTTTGACATATTTTAAAGCACTAATTTTAATAATTTTGTTTAATAATTATTATGCAAGATATTAGAATTTTTAAATCATATATCTCTGCAGGCAATTTTATTATTAGGTAGTTTTTTTATAATGTCTATTTCTTCTTTTTAGATTAGTCTTTTTTTAGTAAAATTTAATTTTTCAAAAAGGTATATTTGTGAGATGAATAATCAAGAATTGTTGAAAAAAATAATTTCTCATTCTAAGGAATATGGTTTCGTATATCCTTCAAGTGAAATATATGATGGATTAAGCGCAGTATATGATTATGGTCCTTACGGATCTCTTCTTAAAAATAATATCAAAGAATTTTGGTGGAAATCTATGGTTCAATTAAATGATAATATTGTTGGATTAGATTCTGCAATATTTATGCATTCAAATACGTGGCAAGCTTCTGGTCATATTGATGCATTTAATGATCCTCTAATCGATAACAGGGATTCAAAAAAAAGATATAGAGCAGATTTGTTAGTTGAAGAATATATTGAAAAAATTCATTCTAAAATTTCTAAAGAAATTCAAAAAGCAGAAAAGAGATATGGAGATAAATTTGATAAAGAAGAATTTTTAAAAACTAATTTAAGAGTTATTGAACATTCAAAAAAAATTAGTGAAATATCAAAAAGATTAAACCATTGTTTAACAAATAAAGATTTAGTTGAGCTAAAAAATTTGATTTTGGAATTAGGAATTAATGATCCGGTATCTGGAACACAAAATTGGACTGATGTTAAGCAATTTAATTTAATGTTTTCAACTAAAATTGGATCAAATGTTGATACATCTAGTTTAATTTATCTTAGACCTGAAACAGCTCAAGGTATTTTTTTAAATTTTTTAAATGTTATTAATTCAACAAGAGTGAAAATACCTTTTGGAATTGCTCAAATTGGAAAAGCTTTCCGCAATGAAATTATAGCTAGACAATTTGTGTTTAGAATGAGGGAATTTGAACAAATGGAAATGCAATTTTTTGTTGAACCTGGAAAAGAGATGAATTTTTATGATGATTGGAAAAATAAAAGAATGAAATGGCATAAGAGTTTAGATTTAGGAGATCATTTATATCGATTTCACAATCATGAAAATTTGGCTCATTATGCAAACGCAGCATGTGATATAGAGTTTTTATTTCCCATGGGATTTAAGGAATTAGAAGGGATACATTCTCGAACAGATTTTGATTTAAAAAGTCATCAAAAATTGTCAGGTAAAAAAATAAATTATTATGATCAAAAAACTAAGTCTAGTTTTATTCCATATGTTATTGAAACATCTGTTGGTTTGGATAGATTATTTTTATCAGTATTATCAGCTTCCTATCAAAATCAAAAATTAAAAAATGGAACAGAAAGAATTTTTCTTAAAATTCCTTTTGAAATTGCACCAATTAAAGCTGCAATATTACCACTTAATGCGAAAGATAATTTACCAGAAAAGGCTATGTTATTATATGATGAATTAAAAACATTTTTTAATATTCAATACGATGAAAAAGATTCAATTGGTAAAAGATATAGAAGACAGGATGCTATTGGAACACCTTATTGTATAACGTTCGATTATGATACACTAAAAGATAATTCTGTAACTATAAGAAATAGAAATTCTATGGTTCAGGATAGAGTTTTATTATCTTCAACAAAGGATTATATCATTAATAATGTATCAATTGATAATTTGTTAACACAAGTATAATGATTGATAATTTTTCAAATTTTATTTTAAGATATAGAGTCTTTTTTGTTTCTATAATTTTTCTTTTTACAATTTTCATGGCTTATCAAAGCCAGTTTGTAAGGTACAACTATAATTTTGCTCAAACAGTTCCTGATTCCGATGAGGATATGATCTATTATAAAGAGTTTAAAAAAATTTTTGGTGAGGATGGAAATGTTTTTGCAATTGGGTTAAAGGATTCTTTAATTTTTGATATTAAAATATTTAATAATTATAATAAATACGTACAAAATTTAGAATCTATTAAAGGCATTAATGGTGTTTTAAGTTTACCTAATTTAAAAGTTTTAACTAAAGATGAAGTTAACAAAAGTTTTAATTTTCAAAGTTTATATAGCCCCTTTCCAACTACTCAAAGCGAACTTGATAGTCTTTTGATTTTATTTAAAAATCAAAAATTTTATGAGAATAAAATTATAAATAGTGAAGGCGCTGTTACTCTACTTATAACAATAGATCAATCGATACTTAATTCTCCTAATAGAAATAATTTGATGTTGAAACTAATTGAAGTAAGTCAAGAGTTTTCAAATAAAAATAACATAGATCTTCATTATGCTGGATTGCCATATTCAAGATATATAATTGCTGAAAGTGTAAAGTCTGAATTAGTAATATTTCTTATTATTTCTATCTTAATAACTTCTATTATTTTATTTATTTTTTTTAGATCTTTTGATACAGTTTTTGTTCCAATATTAATTATTACTGTTGTAGTTATATGGGTTTTTGGAACTTTATCATTATTAAATTATAAAATAACATTACTTACAGCCCTTCTGCCTCCTTTAATAGTTGTTATTGGAATTCCTAATTGTGTGTATATGTTAAATTATTATCATTTTTCATTAAATAAATTTTCTTCTAGAAAAGAAGCAATTTTACATGTAATCAAGACAATTGGCTTAATAACATTAATAACTAATGTAACTACTGCTGTAGGTTTTTTTGTATTAGCTACCACCGATATTAAAGTACTAAATGAATTTGGAATTGTAGCTGGAATTAATGTGATGGCTACATTTTTTGTTAGTATTTTTTTATTGCCGACTATATATTTGATTTTGCCTAAACCAAAAGCTAAACAAACTAATTATTTGAATTATAGTTTTTTATATGTTTTAATTAATTTATTTAAGACCATTTCTTTTAATCATCAAAAAAAAGTGTTTATTTTTTATATTTCTTTAATCCTTTTTTCATTATATGGTTTTTCTAAAATAAAAGCAGTTTCTTTTTTGATTGATGATGTTCCAGCCGAAAGTTCTTTAATGAAAGATATGAAATTTTTTGAGTCAAATTTTTCTGGTGTAATGCCTTTAGAAATTATTATTGATACAAAAAATAAAAAAGGAGTACAAAACTTAAATACCTTAAAAAAAATTGATAGGTTAGAAAATTTCTTAAAAGAAAAACCTTATATATCTGATCCAATATCTATTGTGAGTTTTGTAAAAGCTTCAAGGCAAGCATATTATAATAATAATCCATCGTTTTATAGTCTTCCTAACCAAAGAGATCAAGGTTTTATACTTAGATATTTATCTTCAGGTTATGGTGATAATGTTGAAAATGAAAATATTTCAAAATCGTTTGTAGATTCTTTAGGTCAAAAAATCAGAATTTCATTAAATATAGCTGATTTAGGATCTCATAAAATGGATTCAATAATTAAAAATGTTATTCAATCAGAAATAGATAATATTTTTATAAAAACAAAAAATGAAATAAAGCTTACGGGCACAACTCTTATTTTTATTAAAGGAATCAATTTTTTGATTGAAAATTTAATTCAAAGCATGATTCTTGCATTCTTTATTATAAGTATAATTATGTCTTTATTATTTAAAAATATTAAAATGGTTGTAATTTCTTTAATTCCAAATATTATTCCATTGATAATAGCTGCAGGAATTATGGGAACTTTTGGAATACCTCTAAAACCAAGTTCTGCTTTAGTTTTTAGTATAGTTTTTGGGATATCTGTTGACTATTCTATTCATTTTTTAGCTAAGTTTAAAAATGAATTATTAATGAATAAAGATATTAAAGTTGCTGTTATAAATACAATTGAAGAAACTGGTAGGAGTATGATATTTACTTCTTTTATTTTATTTTTTGGATTTATAATTTTTGCTTTTTCTAGTTTTGGTGGTACTATTGTTTTAGGTGTTTTAACTTCTATTATATTATTTGTGGCAATGATTACTAATTTAACTTTACTTCCTTCTATAATTTTATTTTTCTATAATTTTAAAAATTAATTTTATATATAGATGAATAAAAAATTTAATGAATACAAGTCAATTAATTATTATGAACTAAGCTCTGATATACTTTCTTTTTGGAAAGAAAATAATGTCTTTGAAAAATCTATTTCTTCAAGAGAGAGTGGGGATGTATTTTCTTTTTATGAAGGACCTCCTTCTGCAAATGGAATGCCTGGCATTCATCATGTGATGTCAAGAACTGTAAAGGATATTTTCTGTAGGTATAAAACCTTAAAGGGGTTTAAAGTTTATAGAAAAGGTGGTTGGGACACTCATGGATTACCGGTAGAGATACAAGTAGAAAAAAAACTTGAAATAACAAAAGATGATATAGGAAAATCTATTTCTGTCGAAGAATACAATAAGGAGTGTAGAAGTGCAGTAATGAAATTTAAAAAAAATTGGGAGGATTTAACTGAAAGAATTGGTTATTGGCTGGATTTAAATAATTCATATGTTACTTTTAAAAATGAGTACATAGAATCAGTATGGTGGTCAATAAAAGAATTATATAAAAAAGGTTTATTATATAAGGGTTATACAATACAACCTTTTTCTCCTGCAGCTGGAACAGGATTAAGTTCACATGAATTAAATATGCCTGGTGCATATAAAGAAATATTTGATGTTTCTATTACAGCCCAATTTAAGTTAATAAATAATGAAAAATCACAAAAGATTTTTCAACAATTTTATGATAACATTTATTTTCTTGCCTGGACAACTACTCCCTGGACTTTACCTGCCAATAATGGTCTTGCTGTTGGAAAAAAAATAGTGTATTCTTTAGTAGAAACACATAATAAGTACACTAAAAATAAGATAAAAGTCATTTTGGCTCAAGACTGTTTGCCATATTTTTTTGATTCTAAAAATGAGATTCATAATAATATTGATGATGACGATGAAAAAAAATTAAAATATAAAATTTTAACAACCTTTAAAGGATCTGATTTTATTGGATTGGATTATGAACAACTTCTATCATATGTTAAAGCGGAAAAACCTGCTTTTACTGTGGTTGATGCTGATTTTGTTTCAACAAATGAAGGTACTGGAATTGTTCATATTTCAAAAACTTTTGGTTCAGATGATTATACAATTTCGATAAAAAATAAATTACCCGGAATATTTGTAAAAAATAATAAGGGTGAGGACGTTCCTATAGTTAATAAATCAGGAAAGTTTGTAAAAGAAATTAAGGATTTTGCCGGGATGTATGTAAAGGATTTTAATAAAAATTCTGTTAAAGATGAGCTATCAACGGATGCTAAAATTTCAATAAAACTTAAAATAGAAAATAAAGCATTTGATGTAAAAAAACATAAACACACATATCCTCATTGTTGGAGAACTGATAAACCAATTCTTTATTATCCAATGGATTCTTGGTTTATTAAAACAACTAAATTAAAAAAACAATTTATTAAACAAAATAAAGAAATTAATTGGCAGCCAAAATCGACTGGTTCTGGAAGATTTGGTGATTGGTTAGAAAATTTGGTTGATTGGAATCTAAGTAGATCAAGATTTTGGGGGACTCCTTTGCCAATTTGGAGAACTAAAGATGGAAGTGAAGAAATATGTATTGGGAGTTTTCAAGAATTAAAAAACGAAGTAAAAAAATCTTATAAAAAAGGATTCATGAATAGTTTATTGGATGACACTTTTGATATGCACAGACCATATGTTGATGATATTGTCTTAGTATCTAATTCTGGAAATCCAATGTATAGAGAGTTAGACATCATTGATGTTTGGTATGATTCGGGATCTGTTCCTTTTGCTCAATATCATTACCCTTTTGAAAATTCTCATTTTTTTAAAGAGATGTTTCCAGCAAAATTTATTGCTGAAGGTATTGATCAAACTCGTGGTTGGTTTTTTACACTTCATGTTATTTCTATTATGTTATTTGGTAAAAAAAGTTTTGAGAATGTTATTTCTAATGGATTAGTGTTGGACAGAGATGGAAACAAAATGTCTAAAAGATTAGGAAATGCTGTAGATCCTTTTGAAATTTTAAAAAGATATGGTCCAGATGCTACAAGGTGGTATATGATATCTAATTCTAATCCTTGGGATAATTTAAAATTTGATGAAGAAGGAATCAAAGAAGTATTAAGAAAATTTTTTGGTACTTTATCTAATACTTATAATTTTTTTGCTTTATATGCTAATATAGATGGTTTTACAAATGATGAAAAAATTATTGATTACTCTAAAAGGTCATTTGATGATAGGTGGATAATAAGTAAACTTAATTCAACAATAAAATCTATTGATAATTATCTTGAGAATTTTGATCCTACTAAAGCAGCAAGGTGTCTTAATGCATTTTTAATAAATGACTTGAGTAATTGGTATGTGCGGTTAAATAGAAAAAGATTTTGGAAAGGGGATTATTCAGATGATAAAAAAATGGCATATCAAACATTATTTGAATGTTTAGAGAAAATTGCAATACTATCTTCACCGTTTATTCCATTTTATTCAGAGCATTTATTTAGAGATTTGAATGCTTTATCAAAAAATAATGATTTAGAATCAGTTCATTTGTCAGATTTTCCTCAGGTTAGTAATAATTTAATTAACAAAAATTTGGAAATTAAAATGAAATATGCTCAAAATATTTCTTCACTTGTTCATTCTATTAGAAAAAAGGAAAAAATTAAAGTAAGACAACCATTAGGGAAATTACTTATTCCAATTAAATCAGATTCTGAAAAACAGAATATAATATCTGTTTCAAGAATTATTTTAAATGAAGTCAATATTAAAAAATTAGAATTTATTGATGATTCTTCTAAGATACTAGTTAAAAAGGCATCTCCAAATTATAAGGTTATAGGAAAAATGTATGGTTCTTTAACTAATAAAGTAGTGGATTTAATTAGAGGATTTAATAATAAGGATATTATTGATTTAGAAAAAAAAGGTTTTATTAAAGTCAAAATAGATAATAAAAATTATTCGATTGATTTAGATCAGGTTGTTATAAAGTATGGTGATATTTCAGGTTGGTCAATAGCTAATAATGATTTATTTACTATAGCATTAGACATAAATATTTCTGAAGAATTAAAATTAGAAGGAATTTCTCGAGAATTTATTAATAGAATTCAAAATTTAAGAAAAGAATTAGGATTGAATGTTATTGATAAAATTTCTATTGATATAATAGATAATCAATCAATTATAATAAAAGCCATAAAATTATTTAACAATTATGTTTGTAATGAAATTCAGGCTACAACTATAACAATTAAAGATAATTTTATTACTAAACATATTTTTGAATTTGAAAATGATTCAATTCATTTTTTATTAAAAAAAAATAAATGAAAAAGTATCAATTTTTTTATTTAGCATTTTTCTTCATATTTCTTGATCAATTTATTAAGTTATTAGTTCATTATAATATGCCTCTGTATAGTGAAATATCTTTAATTGGAGATTTTATTAAACTGCATCATATTGAAAATCCCGGAATGGCATTTGGTATTAATTTTGATTTTAAATACACTAAATTAATATTAACATTATTTCGTTTATTTGCTTCCGTGGTTATTGGGATGTATTTAAAATATATTATTGCAAAAAATTTTAATAAAACTTTGATTTTGTCAACTACGATGATTTTTTCTGGAGCTGTTGGTAATCTAATTGATAGTGTTTTTTATGGTATTTTATTAAATAATTCACCTAAAAACGCTCCTTTTGAATTATTTAATGGACAAGTTGTCGATATGTTTTTTATAGATATTTGGGAAGGATATTTGCCACCCTATATACCATTTTTAGGCGATAGTTTTATTTCTTTGTGGCCAGTTTTTAATGTAGCAGATTCTCTAATATTTATAGGTGTTTTTATTTTAATTATTTTTCAAAAAACATTTTTTAATTCAAATGAATATTAATTCTTGAATTTCAGAATGGATTTCATTTATTTGTTTAATAATTCTTTTTTTTGAATTGTTTAATTCATTTTTAAGTGGTGCTGATGTTAATTTTATAATTAGTTTATTTTCTTTTATAAAAATTTTATTAGTTCTTTTAATTACATTATTTCCCATTAATTTTTCCCATGTATTTTGTATTTGTGCTTGCAGAATATTGTTTTTAATTCTTTTTTGTTCAAAAAGTTGAGAAGTTAATTCATTAATTTTTAAAGGTTTTGGTATTCTTTTATCCCTCATTTATTTCTCCATTTTTGATGTTAATTATTTTAATTTTTTTATTTATAGTTTTAATTTTTTCTATTCTACTGTGTAAAGAATCAGTGATAAAAATTTGTGAAAATTTATTGCTATCAAAATATTTTAGTAACAAATTAATTCTTTTGTCATCTAATTTATCAAAAACATCGTCAAGTAGTATAATAGGATTTTTTTTAGAAAAAAATTTTAACATGAAGAATTCTGCTATTTTTAATGATATAATAAATAATTTTTGTTGTCCTTGTGATCCAAATTTTTTTATTAATTCGTTGTTTATTTTAAATATATAATCATCATTGTGTATACCAAATGATGTTTTATTAGAATAAAAATCATTTTTAAAATCATTTTCATACTGTTGAATTCCTTTTTTATTTTCAAAATTTGATATGTATTCAATTGAAGCTTTAATGTTAGACTGAGATAGTGTTTTGAAAATTTTATTAAATCTATTGGTAAATAAATTTATGTTATCTTTTCGAATTGTTTTAATTGAAGTATTTAGTATAAATAATCTTTCGTTATATGTATTTAATTGATTTATATCTACATTGTCAATAGATAAAGTATTTTTAAGATATGCGTTTCTTTGTTTTAGTAGTTTGTTATAAGTTATAAGATCATCCAAATAATTTTTATTTAATTGGCATATTAACATATCAATAAATTTTCTTCTTTGTTTACTATAGCCTCTAATTAAGTTTATATCATAAGGCGTGATAAAAACGCATGGAATTTTTCCAATATGATCCTTTATTTTCTTATATGGAGTATCATTTTCAAATATTTTTTTCAAATATTTTTCATTTAATAGACATGTGTATTTTTTTTCCTTTTTATTAAAAGATCCTTCTATTTTAAAAAAATTTTTTCCTTTTTTAATGTTTTCATAATCGGTAGTATTTAATGCACTTTTTGTATATGATAAATAATAAATTGCATCTAATAAATTAGTTTTTCCAGCTCCATTTTTTCCATAAATAAAATTCACTTCTGGAGAAAAATTTATCATTATAGAATTATAATTTTTGAAATTATTAATCTTTATTTTGTCTAGATGCATATATATTTGTGCAAAAATTAAATGTTTTTTTGTTTCTGTAAATAAAGAAATTTTTAAACAATTAAGTTTATTATATTAATTTATTATGCCAGTCTTAAAAGATAAAAAAGTTAAAGTCATTAAAGAATCTAAAGAATTTGATTCTTCTACATACTTATATTGGTTAAAGTCTATGGTTTTGATGAGAAGATTTGAGGAGATGGCCGGTAGATTATATGGACAACAGAAAATTGCAGGATTTTGTCATTTATATATAGGACAAGAAGCATGTGTTGCTGGTTGTGTTTCAGCATTGAAAGAAGGTGATAAATATATTACTTCTTATCGAGATCATGCTCATCCAATTGCTTTAGGGACAAACCCTGATTACATAATGGCAGAATTATTTGGTAAGTCTACAGGAGTATCTAAAGGTAAAGGGGGTTCTATGCATATGTTTGATAAAAAAAAGAATTTTTTTGGAGGTCATGGAATAGTTGGTAATCAAATTCCTATTGGAGCAGGTATTGCATTTTCTGAGAAGTATAAAAAAACAGATAATGTATGTATAACTTTTTTAGGAGATGGTGCTGTTAGAATAGGTGCTTTTCATGAAGCATTAAATATTTCGATGTTTTTAAAACTACCTGTTATTTTTATAATAGAAAATAATGGTTATGCAATGGGAACTTCTGTGAAAAGATCATCTAATGTAACGGAATTATTTAAATTAGGATTGGGGTATGACATTCCTTCAAAACCTGTAGACGCAATGAATGTTATAAATGTTCATCATGCTGTTTCTAAAGCTGCTAATAGAGCAAGAAATGGAAAAGGACCATCATTACTTGAATTTAGAACATATCGATATAAAGGACATTCTATGTCAGATCCAGCACAATATAGATCAAAAAAAGAATTGGAAAATTATAAACAAAAAGATCCTATTGAACAAGTAAAAAATCTTTTATTAAGTAAAAATATTTTATCTATTAATGAGATAGAGTTAGTGGATAAAAATATAAAAGAACAAATAAAAAAATCTGTAGATTTTGCTGAAAAATCGCCATATCCTAATAAAGAAGAAGTTTTTTCAGATATTTATGTTCAAAAAGATTATCCATTTATTAAAGAATAAAAAGAAGTTATTATGGTTAAAATAAAAAAATATAAAGGTCAAAAAAAGGGAGTGTTTTCGATAGAAAATCCAGAAATTATTTCTGAAACACTTAGTAAATCTGAAGTTTTTATTAATAAGAATAAAAATATTTTATTTGGAATTCTTAGTTTTCTTGTAGTTTCTTTTTTATTATTTTCTTTCTTTAATTATTTTAAAACAAATCAGAATTCTATAGCTCAAGAAGAAATGTTTCAGGCTATTTACTATTTTGAATCTGATAGTTTGGTTAAAGCATTAAATGGTGATGGAAATAATTATGGTTTTTTAGAAATAATTGATGAATTTAATCTTTCTGAAGCAGCTAATCTTGCAAATTTTTATGCTGGTTCTTCATACCTTAAATTGGGTGATTATAATAACGCAATTCGCTATTTTAAAGAGTTTAGTTCTAGTGATTATTTAATACAAGCTAGATCGTATTCATTAATTGGTGATGCTTATGTTGAGTTAGGAGAATATGATGATGCAATTATTTATTTTAAAAAAGCTATTAATTATCAACCAAATCAATTTTTTACTCCTAATTATTTGTTGAAACTAGCTCTTGTGTATGAAGAAGTAAATGATATAAATTTAGCATTGGATTGTTATATTGATATTGTTGATAATTATAAAGAATCAGCAGAATATCAAACTTCATTAAAAAATAAAGCAAGATTAGAAGGAAAAATATAATGAGTATGAATACTAGTCTTTCTCATAATTATGTCTTAGATAAAATAAAAGACATTAAAGTTGGTATAATTACCTCTCAGTGGAATAATGATATAACATTATTACTTAAAAATTCATGCAATAATTTTTTAATTAATACTGGTTTAGAGAAAAATAATATAAATAATTATTATGTTCCTGGGAGCATGGAATTAGTTTTGGCTTCTGATATTTTATTAAATAAGAAAAATATTGATGGTGTTATAGCTCTTGGGTGTATAATTAAAGGAGAAACAAATCATGACAAATATATTTCTCAATCAGTGTGTAAAGGTCTTCTAGATGTTTCTTTAAAACATAATTTACCAGTAATTTTTGGTGTTTTAACAACTAATTCAAAAAAACAAGCGGTTGAAAGAGCAGGGGGAAAATGTGGAAATAAGGGGGAAGATGCTGCCCATACATTTTTGAAAATGATTGAATATCAAAGTAATTTAGATAGTTAGCTAAGTAAAATAGTTTGGATAATGTATGTTATTGCGCCGCATATATATCCTATAATTGCAAGTAGTGATATCCTTTTTACATACCAAAAAAAAGGAATGTTTTCTAATCCCATAATTGCAACTCCTGCTGCTGAACCTATAATTAAACAACTTCCACCAGTTCCAGCACAATAGGCTAAAAATTTCCAGAATGTACCATCCTGCATAAAGTATCCAGTTGTTTCTATAGGATACATTCCAATTGCAGCGGCAACTAAAGGAACATTATCTATTATAGCTGATAGAAATCCAATAATGACTCCAATAATATAAATTCCATTAGAGGTATTTGTCCCTATTTTATTATCTAAAAATATTGCAACTTCATTTAGTTGACCTGCACTTTGTAAGCTTCCTACTGCTAATAAAATTCCTAAAAAGAATAATATTGTTGGAACATCCATTTTTTCTAAGGCATGAAATACTGAAAAGTATTTTTTATCTTCTTTTGTATCTTTTTTATGGATGATATCAGTAAGTAACCATAAAAATCCAAGACTTAACATCATGCCCATAAAAGGAGGTAAATGAGTAAGTGATTTAAAGATAGGAACAAATATTAAACCTCCAATTCCTGCAAAAAATACTAGCTTTCTTTCAAATTCAGTGGTATGATGCGAGGTTACCATAAATTTTTTATCAGGTATATTAATATGTCCTTTAATATTAAATGATAAAATAATAGTTGGCACAAGAAAACAAACTAAACTTGGAATAAAAAGTTCAGTAATAATTGTTACACTTGTTACTTGTTTACCTATCCATAACATGGTTGTTGTAACATCACCAATTGGTGACCATGCTCCTCCTGCATTAGCTGAAATTATAATAAGCCCTAAAAAAAGCCATCTTTCTTTTTTATCTAATATAAATTTTCTTGTAAGCGAAACCATAATTATGGATGTAGTTAAATTATCAAGAATAGCGGAAAAGAAAAATGCAATAAACCCAAAAATCCACAACAATTTAAATTTGCTTGTGGTTTTAATTATTGATGTTACAACACGAAATCCTCCATGCAAGTCTATTAATTCGACTATTGTCATAGCACCCATTAAAAAAAATAATATGCTTGATATTTCACCTAAAATTTCAAATAATTGAACTTCTGTTACGTAGTGTTCAACAATATCAAACGTGTTTTTATTAGTTAAACTAGATGTTTCTATTATTTCATCGTGAGAGGTATTTTTAAATTCTTTTTCTGCATATGCTTGAATGGTTTCAATACTTACAATATCATTTTTTCCAGTGACATAAATAGTCCAGCATAAAATTCCAGTTATAAGTGCAATTGCAGCCTTGTCAATTTTTATTTTGTGCTCAATGGTTATACAGATATAACCTATTACAAAAACGATAATCATTAATTCATACATGAACTAAAAAATTTTATTGTTGATAATAATTCCAGATGATGTTGATTTTTTTGATCCTGTAACAGATTTAAGGACGTTTTTTTTATCTAATAGTCTCATTAGTCCTAAAAAACCAAATATCAATGCTTCTTTAAAATTAATTAATTTTTTTTCAGGAACAACAAATATGGATTTTACCTTATTATTATTTTTTATTCTTTTAACTAGATATTTATTAAATGTTCCCCCTCCAGTTAAAAGAACAGAAGAATTTTTTTTATTTAAATTCTTGTTTACTTGAAATGCAATATGTTCAACAAATGTATGCAATGTGTCTTTTGTTTTATACTTTTCTAGTAGAGGTATAATTTTTTTTTCAATATAATTTATATCTAAACTTTTGGGTTTTGAAGAATTGTAATATTTTAAATTATTTAATTTGTTATATAAATCATCTATCATTTTTCCTTTCGAAGCAGTTTCACCATTCTTGTCAAATTTCATATTTAATTTTCTTGCTAAAAAGTTGAGCACTAAATTTGCTGGACATACGTCAAAAGCTAAAAATTTAGTTTCATTTAAATCTGTTAAATTTAAAATGCCACCTATATTTATACAATAATCATATTTACTAAATAAATGTTTTTCACCATAAGGAACCAATGGCGCTCCTTGTCCTCCTATTATTATATCTAGTTCTCTGAAATTATATATTATTGGAATTTTAATTTTTGAAAATATAGTTAATGGATTTCCTATTTGGAGAGAAATTTTTTCTATAGGATTATGAAATACTGTATGACCATGAGAAGCTATGAGATCAGGTTTTATTTTATGTTTTCTTATAAATTTTTTAATTGATTGACATATAAAATCTCCTAAATTAACATCCAATTTTTTTAATTCATATGCACTTATTTTATAACAGTTTAATAATTTTTTCCTCCATTTTTTGTTGTAATTGATGGTTCTAAACTCTAATAATTTATAATTCCATTTATTGTTTTTTTCCCAATACTCACAATATGCAATATCTAGACCATCACAGGATGTTCCTGACATGATTCCTAAAACCTTATATTTTTTAATATTCATGAATAAATTTTTCTTTTTATTTTTCAATTAAAGAATGCATCTTTGCATTTCAACTTTTTACACGTAATGTTACCAGTAATATGCATAAAATAATTTTTTATGTTTTTATGATTTTTCTTTTTTTTGTTAGTAATGTTACTTTCTCACAACTAACAACACCATTTAGTTCTTTAAATTCAATAGGAGAATTAAATGATAACTCATTTGCAAATAATCTTGCCATGGGTGGTTTAGGAATCAGCAACGGATCTTATTGGCACCTTAATAATCAAAATCCAGCTGCTTTAACCTCTAATCGTTTTACCATTTTTGAAATGGGTATTTCATCAGATGTTAGACAGATAATAAATGAAACATCAAAAGATATTAATGGAAACGGAAATATCAATTATATTGGTTTTGGAGTTCCATTGATTAAAGGAGGGAAATGGATTACATCAATAGGTTTTAATCCTTATAGTACTGTTAGTTATAATTTAATTAATCAAAAACTCATAGACCAAAGTTCGGCCCTTGCATTTTATGAGTATTCTGGTACTGGTGGTTTAACGGAAGCTTATTGGGCTAATGGATTTAGATTGGGAAACGAATTGTCTTTAGGTATAAAAGGCTCGTATATATTTGGTAAAATAACAAATACGACATCGGCATTTGTTTCAAATGAAACTCAATTCAATTCAACTTATTTTGAAGAATCTGTATACAATGATTATTCACTTAATATTGGAATATTTTATAAAAAGGAATTGGTGGAAAGTAAATTTCTTAAAATTGGTATGGTATATGATTTAAAATCTTCTTTGAATGCTAACCGATTCACACAATTGGAAAGAAGAATACCTGGTTCAACCTCACCTGTTGTTTTAGATACATTAATAGACAATGAAATATCTACTTTTAATATCCCTAGAAGTTATGGTATAGGTATTTCTTATGAAATTATTGATAAATTATCTTTTGGTTTTGAGTTTAAAGTTCAACCATGGAATGATAAAAGTGGTTTTACTGATAATTTGAGTATTCATTATAAAAATTCCTTTCAGTTGTCATCGGGTATAGAAATTATACCTGAAGCAGAAAATGTTAATAACTATTTTAAAAGAGTTACCTATAGGTCTGGAATAGTTTATAAAAGTTTTCCATACTTAGTTAATGGTGGAAGCATTAATAGTATTGGACTAACTTTTGGTTTTTCATTACCAGTGGGCTCTATATCAAGAATTAATTTAGCATTTGAATTAGGAAGAAGAGGAAATCTTAGCAAAACATTAATTAAAGAAAGGTATTTGAAATTTATAGTTGGTAGCTCTATAAATAATATTTGGTTTATTAAAAGAAAATTTGATTAATTTTAATGTTTATGAAAAGATTAATATTAATATTTTTATTTATTGTATTTAATAAATTGTTATTTTCTCAGCCAGGGTGGAATTGGCCAGACAATAAATCTTTAGCTGAAGAAAAAAATGTTCTTTATACTGACTATCTTAAGCAAGGAGATTGTTTATCTTCCCTAGAGCATCATTCTTGGTTATTAGAGAATGTTCCAAATCTTCATGTTTCAATTTATCAAAATGGAATTAAAATTTATCAGTGTTTAATAAAAAGTGAAACGGATCCAGTTAAAAAAGAAGAATATATTTCAAAAGCTTTAGAAATTTTTGATTCTAGAATTGAATTTTTCGGAAGGGAGGCTTATGTTTTAAATAGAAAGTCAACATTTGCATACTCTAATTATAGGTCAGAAAAATCTATGTATGAGTCATTGTATAATCTTTTTTCAAAAGCATATGAGTCGAATGGGAATGATATAGGAAATGGTAATCTTGTTGCTTTTATGGATATAATTAGAAAATATAAATTAACTTCTAAAACTATTTCTGATGATGAAGTTTTAAAAAACTATGATATGATTTCTAAAATAATTAGTTATAAAATATCAAATGAACCTAAAAATATAGATAGGCTTAAGAGATATCAGGATAATATTGATAAATTGTTAACTGCAACAATTACAGTTGATTGTAATTTTGTTGAAAATACTTTAGGCCCAAAACTTATGGAGATTTCAATGTTAAATGATGAAATTGTAGAAACGAATTATGACGATACTGCTCCAGTAAGCGTATATTCTCCAGAGGCTGTTAATTTAGCAAAAAAAATATTTCAACTAAGTATTACTGGTAAATGTACATCTTCTGATATCGCTCTTGAAGCTGCTAAAATTATGCTATCTTCAGAGCCTGATTTTGCTATAGCAAAATTTATTGCAGGCAGGGAGCAATTAAATAAAAATTATGATGTTTCTTTAAATTATTATGATAAAGCAATAGAAGTAACTCAAGATAATAATCAGAAAGCAGAGATTTATTTTAATAAAGCACAACTACATATGGTTATTGGTAATAAAGAAAAATCAAGAAAAAATGCTAAATTATCTATTTCTTCAAACCCTAATAATCCTAATGCTTATAAATTAATAGGAAATTTATATATGACATCTTATGAAGACTGTAAAGAATCTAAAAGTAGAGTTGAAGATAGACTTGTATTTATTGCAGCTTATAATATGTTTAAAAAAGGAGGCCTTATTTCTCAGGCAAATCAAGCTAGAGAACAATTTCCATCTATGGAAGAATTATTTAATGAAAATTTAGAAATAGGTCAAACCATGAATGTTGGATGTTGGATTAAAGAAAATGTAGTTTTAAATAAAAGAAATAACTAATGAAGATAGGAGGCATAGATATAGTTGATTTTATTGAACAAGTTCCAGTTCTGAGATTATTTGCAAAAAACATAGCTCTTAGTGGTGGACTTGCCTTTATAATTCAAGATTTTTTAATACCCCTTTATGCAGATTATATTTTTCCTATTATAATTGCATTACTTGTTTTAACAACAATCTCTCTGATTTATTGGAATTTTAATAAGAAAACACAATATAAAAGTTTTTCTCATTTTTCATTCCAATTATCGGTTCTTTCTATTATTCTGTCTGTTGTAATTGTTTCACTAAGCTCTGTCTCTAAAGCTTTCTCATCAGATGCAGATAGAGGAATTTTGGGATCTAATGTTAAATTTATTGCAGATTTACAGGATGATACAAATGTTTATAAGGAAGACATGGCTTCTATTGGAAGGGATATTTCTCAACTTCAAAGTGATTTAAGTAATTTATCTGCTCAAATTTCTTCACAATTGTTAAATGAAGGTAGTTTAAGTAATGAAGATTTTTTAAATAAAATTTCTTCTTTAATTGATGAGAAAGAAATAACTAATACCGTTTTAGTTGATGATTTAAATCAAAATGATGAATTGGTTGATGAAAAAACTAATGAAATAAATAAATTAAAAAAAGATTTAGAAATTGCAACAGAATTATTAAAACAAGTCACGTTTACAAATATAAAAATTCAGGAACAAGAAAATAAACCTACTTTTGCAAATCAAGATAGTATGGTCTTTTATATTGATGACTTAAAAGAGGATGTGGTTGATTTAAAAAATTTTTCAATGCAATTATTAGCTAATACAACAATAGAAGATAATACAGATGAGTTTAATCAATTCAAAGATGAAACAACAAAAAATCTTGATGAATTTAAAAATTTTACTAGACAGGAATTAAGTGAAATTAAAGAACTTACAAGGCAATTAATTGGAAAAGAAAGAGAGATTATACAATCTTCTCCTAATTTTGATAATTCTTTATTGAAAGAGGTTAGAGATTTGTCAAATGTTGTTAAAAATAATTCAACGAATAATATTGATAAAGAGTATCTTGATGAAATAACTAAAACGTATGAAACTTTAATTACAAAACTTGATAATAACTCATCTAAAAGCGAATTAGAAAGTTTAAGTGAAAATGTAATGAGTGATAATTTATCTGGTATTGCTGAACTTAAATACTATATTGTTGAATTAATGAAAGATCAAAAAGAAATGAAAGTAATAATGAAAGATTTAAGAGAAATATTAGAGAAAAATGATTCTCAAAATAATTAATTTTCTTATTTATTAATGATAAGATATCTGATATTTTTTTTTTATTTTTTTGTTGCTTGTAATACCCAGTCAATTCAAAATATTCAAGAAGATTACGAAGGTCCTATATTAGAAATTGAAAATCTCAATACTTTTTTAAGTGATTCGGCAAAAATTAGATTGAAGCTTATTTCGGATCTTTATCAAGTATTAGATAATGGAGACGAAATTTATCCCAATGGTTTATTCATGGAAATATATTCAAAATCATCTGATATTTTGATTGCAAATTTTAAAGCCAATCATGTTATAAAATATAATGATGATAATTATTATATAGCATCAGGAAATGTTATATTATTTAATCTAGAGTCGAATGATGAATTAAGAACTGAAGAATTATTTTGGTATCCAAATGATGAAAAATTTGAAACGCAGAAATTTGTTACCATAAAAACTAATAATGAAATCCATAGTGGAGAAGGAATGGAATCAAATCAAGATTTTTCTAATTATAAAATTTTGAGACCTACTGGAACAATTGAAATTGATGAAAATTAAATATTTTTTATTCATAGTTGGTACAATCTTTTTTTTAGTTGGAGTTTATGTTTTTATTAAATTTGATTTTTTAAATTCTTATGAATTTTTCATGATTTCTTTTCTGTTTTTATTTCTCTCTAAATTAATTAATAGATAATGAGTACCATAGAAACACAGGTTGTTCTCATTGTTGTATGTTTGTTGTTTTCTGCATTTTTTTCTGGTTTGGAGATAGCTTATATATCTAGAAACAAATTAAATTTTGAAATTAAATCTAAATCGAAAAGTTTTTTCGGTAAAATATTTGCTCTTTTCAACAGAAATAATTCTGAATTTATTGCAACTATGTTAATAGGAAATAATTTATCTCTTGTTATGTATGGTTTGGTAATGGCTCAACTTCTAGAGCCAATGTTGATTTTTATTAATAATGATATTTCAATATTAATTATTCAGACATTAGTTTCTACAGTAATTGTTTTAATTACTGCAGAATATATTCCAAAAAGTATCTTTTTAATAAATCCTGATAAATTATTAATAACATTTTCGATCCCTTTGTTGATTATTTATTTTATTCTATATCCAGTGGTAAAAGTTGTAATGTTCTTTTCTAAATGGTTTATAATTAAAATTTTAAATCAAGATTATTCAGATGAAAAAGTAGTATTTAAGTTAACGGATTTAAATGATTATATAAAAAGAGTAGTAGTTAATGATAAAGAAATTCAATCTAAAAATGTTACAGAATTTTTTAATAATGCTTTGGCTCTTAAAACTGTAAAAGTTAGAGATTGTATGATTCCAAGAACTGATATTATTTCTATAGATGAAAAAGATTCAATTTTAGAATTGAAAAATATAATCGATGACTCGGGATTTTCAAAAATTATAATTTATAAATCTTCAATAGATCACATTATAGGGTATTGTCATGGTTTATCATTATTTAATAATCCAAAAACAATTAAAGAAATTGTAAGACCAATAACATTTATTAATGAAACTAATTTGGCGAGTGAAGTTCTTTTTAAATTTATGTCTGAACAAATTAATATAGCAGTAGTAATTGATGAATATGGTGGAACTTCAGGAATTTTAACTTTAGAAGATATAATAGAAGAGATTTTCGGAGAAATTATAGATGAATTTGATGATAATGTATTTTTAGAAAATAAAGTAAATAATAATGCTTATAATTTTAGTGCTAGATTAGAAATCGAATATTTAAATTCAAAATATAATTTTAAAATACCTGTTGGAGAATATGATACATTAGGTGGTTTTATTCTTGATTTTAATAAAAATCTTCCTAAGAAAGGTGAAATAATAAAATTTGATAACTATTTAATCAAAATACTATCTATGAACGATAATAGAATAGATAGTGTTTTTTTTAAAGAGAATGTATAATAATTAGATATAAAAATTTAATTTTGGCTTCCTAAATTTATTTTATGGCAATAATAAGTACACTTAGAAATAAAATGGGCAAATTTCTTGTCTTTGTAGTTGGTTTTTCAATTGCTGCCTTTGTTTTGGGCGATATACTTGGTCCGAATAATCAAGCATTTAATAGTCAAAATAATATAATTGCTGAAATTAATGGAGAAGATGTTAATTATTTGTTGTATCAATCATTATTTGAGGAGCTATCTTATAATTTTTCTCTAAATAATGGTAGATCACCTGAAGCCTTTGAGATAGAATCAATTAGAGATCAAGTTTGGCAAAGATTAATTGATGATATTAGTTATAGAGAAGAATATCTTAAACTTGGAATAGATGTTTCAACTAATGAAGTTGTTGATATGGTTCAAGGAAGTAATATTCATCCTATGGTAAGGCAAGCCTTTTCTGATCCCAACACAAATGTATTTAGTCCTCAGAATGTTATTTCTTATCTCCAATCTCTTAGTTCTCAGCCTTTAAATCAACAAGAAGCATGGTATGCATTTGAAAAAAATCTTAAACCAATGCGCATGAGGTCTAAGTATGAAAACTTAATGTCTTTAACTGCTAATGTTAATGTTTTAGAATCAAAAAAGGAATATTACAATTCAAATAATAAAATTGATTTATCATATTTTTTTATACCTTTTTATGAAATTGAAGATTCTCTATTTGAAATTTCTACTGATGAAATGAAAAATTATTTGAAAAAAAATAAAGAAGATTACACTCAAAGTGAATCTAGATCGATTGATTACATTTTTTTCCCATTAACTCCTTCAAAAGATGATTCAATATATATTGTTAATGAAATGGAAAGAATTAAAAATAGTTTTTTATCCGAGGCATTAAATGATTCTACTTTTTCAGTGGTTAATTCAGATGAATTAAATGCGTATGTTAATTATAAAACAGATGAGCTTCCTGTTGAATTGCAAAATAAAGAAGTGGGATATATTTCTGATGTTAAATTTCAAAATGGAAATTTTATTGTTAATAAATTATCTGAAATAGTTGAAGAAAACAAATATAGTGCTAGAGCTAAACATATACTTTTTAAATTTGATGTGACTCCTAAGTCAGAAGTTAGAAAAGAAGCTCAAAGAGTTTTAAATTTATTAAAAAATGGAAGTGATTTTGAGGAAACAGCAAGAACGTATAGCCAGGATGGGTCTGCTTCTAATGGTGGAGATTTAGGTTGGTTTATTGAAGGGACTATGGTTCTTCCATTTCAAAACGCAGTTTTTTCAAGATCTAAAACAGGTCTAATTCCTAGAATTATAGAGTCAGAATTTGGATATCATTTAATTTATGTGAGTAATACAAAAACCAATCTGTCTTATAATGTTTCTACGATTGTAAAAGTGCTTGTTCCTAGTGATTATACTAAAAACTTTGTTTATAGAGAATCAGAATTATTTAGATCACAGGTGGAAAATAAAGAATCATTTATAAAGAATGTTAAAGAGAGCAATTATAAAATGCTTTCTTCTAATAATTTAGATAAAAATGATAAAAAAATAGCAGATTTAAATAATTCAAGGTCTATAATTATTTGGGCATATGGTGATAATACTTCATTGAATTCAATTTCAGATGTTATAGAAATGGATGATGGTTATGTAATTGCAATTGTTTCTGATATTAAAGAAAAAGGAACCAAAAATTTAGATGATGTCAAAAATTCTATAACCAAAAAAATATTAAATAATAAGAAATTCGAATACGTTTCAAATAAGTTGTCAGATTATAAATCTTTATTTGATTTAACACAATTAAATAATAAAGGAAAAATTTATAATATGAATACTTTAGATTTTACTACTAATTCTTTATCTAATGTTGGGTATTCTCCTGAAGCTATAGGAATAGCATTTTCAATGGAAGAGGGAGAATTAACTAAACCATTTATGAATGATGAGGGGATTGTTGTAATGGGGTTAAATAGTTTTATTATTGCAGATTCAATTGAAAATTATTCAGAATATTCTAGTTCTCTACGACAAGCTAATCAATTGTCAACTCCCTTTCGAATTGATAATGTTATAAAAGAGTTTTCTTCTATTGAAGATTATAGGTATAAATTCTTTTAAAAAATGAATAACATTGAAAGTTTTAAAAATACTCTTGATCAGGAGTATAATTTTCCTTGTGAATATTCATTTAAATTTATAGTTAAAAATGATTTTAAAGAAGATGTGATTAGTCTTCTTCCTAAAGCAAAAAAAAACATTAAAATTTCTAAAAAAGGTAAATATGTCTCTATTACCTTATCCTCAATTATGAAGAATGCTGATGAAATAGTTTATATTTATGATGAGGCAGCTAAAATTAATAGCATAATTTCTTTATAATATGTGGATAGAAGAAAACAATAAATTAGTTAAACATTTCTCTTTTAAAGATTTTATTTCTGCTTTTTCATTTTTATCTAAGGTTGCTTTAATTTCTGAAAAATTAGATCATCACCCTGAAATTATTAATGTTTATAACAAGGTAACAATTAAATTATCAACTCATGATATTGGGAATAAGGTGTCTAAAAAAGATTATGATTTAGCAAAAGCCATTGATGAGTTACTATGAAAGATAAGTTTGTGTTATTTGTTGTTCCAACTCCTATAGGAAATTTAGAAGATATTACTTACAGATCAATTAAAACATTAAAAAATTCCGATTATATATTATGTGAAGATACAAGGGTATCTAGAAAATTATTGGATAGGTATAATATAAAAAAGTCTTTATTTTCTTATCATTCTTTTAATGAACATAAAGTTGTAAAAAAATACATTGATGAAGTTTTATCTGGAAAAATTATATCTTTAATATCAGACGCAGGTACTCCATCAATATCAGATCCTGGATTTCTAATTATTAGAGAAGCTATAAAAAATAATATAGAAATTGATTGTCTCCCTGGAGCAACTGCTTTTGTTCCTGCTCTTGTAAATTCAGGAATTTCTTCTGATAGGTTTATTTTTGAAGGATTTTTACCGACTAAAAAAGGAAGAAAAAAAAGATTAGAATTATTAAGTAATGAAAAAAGAACCATAATTATTTATGAATCACCAAAAAGAATTCTAAAGACTTTAAAAGAATTAATTATATTTTTTGGTAAAGATAGAAAGGCATCAGTGTCTCGAGAATTAACAAAAATATATCAAGAAAATAAAAGGGGAACTCTTGAAGAATTGTTTATTAGTTTTGAAACTAGAATCATTAAAGGAGAAATTGTTTTAATAATAGATGGAAAATAAAGTTATTTTATGTTTTATTTTTTTATGCATTTTATGTCAAGATGTATGTTTTGCTTATTCTCAAAAAAATGTATCATCCAATTCTCAATTTTCTGTTATTACAATTGGACCTATGCAAAAAGAATTATATAGTGCATTTGGTCATAGTGGAATAAGGCATAGAGATGATAGTTTAGGGATTAATAGTTTTTATAATTACGGTTTATTTGATTTTGATCAGCCAAATTTTTATATAAATTTTTTAAATGGAAAATTGTTATATATGGTTGGCAAATTTGATTATGGTTCTGCAGAAAGGTATTACTTAAGTGAAAATAGATTCATTAAAGAACAGGTTTTAAATCTTTCAAATTCTCAAAAAAATGATCTTTATCATTATTTAGAAAATAATATAAAAAATGAAAATAAATATTATTTGTATAATTATGTGTATAATAATTGTGCTACTAAAATTCGAGATATTTTAGAAAATATATTGGGACAAAACATAATTTACAACAAAGAATCTTCAGATTTATCTATTAGAAATTTGATGGATTTATATTTAGATGAACAAATGTGGGGAGATTTGGGGATAGATATATGTTTAGGTTCAGAAATTGATATTAAGTCAGATAATTATTTGTCAATGTTTTTACCTGATTTTTTATTTAATTCGTTTGCTGACGCAAAACTTGCTGATGGAAATGAATTGATTTTAAATACAATTGAAATAGATAGTAATAATGTACAGAGTACTAGAAATTTATTTTCTCCATTAAATGTTTTTTTATTTTTATTAATCATTACATTAATTATTACGTTTAGAGAATTTAAATATGAGTTAAGGTATAAATATTTTGATTTATTACTCTTTACTATTACGGGGTTAGTAGGATTTTTAATTCTCTATTTATGGTTTTTTACAGATCATCTTTCTTCGAATAATTATAATATTATTTGGGCAACACCTTTAAATTTTATAATTCCATTTATTATAAATTCTATAAGATTTAAAAAAGCACTACATTATTATATGCTATATTATTCTTCATCACTAGTTGTTTTATTAATATTATGGGATCTATTACCACAAGAATTTAATACTTCTTTGATAGTTATAATATTAATTTTAATAATCAGATCTTTTGCTCTTTTTATTGATAATTTAAAGGTAAAATAATTAGAAATTCAATTTTTTTATTGTACTAATAACAAGTGCTATCTCATATCCTTTATTAATTAGGTGTTTTATTAGCTTGTTTTTTTCAAAATTTTTTGATTTTCTTTTATAGACTTCAATAGATTTCATTAAGATTTTATAGTATGATTTCTCTTCTATACTTTCAAGACCAAACGTGATTTCTTTGTCATTTAATCCTTTATTTTTTAATTCATATGCTATTTTTATTTTTCCCCAACGATTTTTTTGATTTTTTCCTCTTGAAAAAGATTTTGAAAATCTAAAATTATCAACGATTCTTAATTCTATAGCTTGTGATATTGCAGAATCAATTATTTCAATTGAATAATTTAGATCCAATAATTTTATTTTTATTTCTTTAGTGGAACGATCTCTATAATTACAATAATTTATTATTTTATTTAGAGCTGATTTTTGAAAATTATCTTCAGTAGGAGACATATCCTTTTCTATTCAGTATGCTTTTGACAAATCTGATTTCGTTGTCAGAATTAAATACTTTAAAAGGAAAAAGTATTAATTGAACTTTGTTTAATTTAAAAAGAAATCCATCTTTTTGAATTTTAACTTTTTTAACTGTATCCCATTTTATAGGCATACCTTGTTTTGTGTTAATTTTCATTAATATCTGATTACTTGAAATTTCATATGATAATCTTTCAAACATGTATTTCCCTTGTTCTAATTGTGTTAGACCAATAAATTGAATTAGCCAAAATAATAGATACAAAACAAGTGCTATTGAGGCACCTATTATCCACCAAATTGAAGGAATCCAAAGATAATGTATAGAACAGATTGCTAGATAAATTAAACTAATCCACCATTGCTCTATTAAAAGATTTAAGAACCCTTTTTTTATATAGGAACCTTTATTTACTTGAAATTTTTTTGTCCTTACAATCATTCTTTTTTACTAATAGTTAATTTTTGAATTGTATGATTATTACTATTTTTTTTAATTAATGCTAAAACCTTGTAAAGGTCGTCATTAGAAATGTACTCACCAAGTAAGTAAATTATATTATTTTCTGAATTGCCAGAATGAATAATTTTTAATTCGTTAAAATTATTTTTGTCAAAAAATTGATCCAAACTTCTAATTACTTCAGATTTACTTCCCGAAATTTTTTTATCGTTTATTATTATATCGCTATTTTTATCAAGTTGATTTATTATTTCTTTTGAATTTTGAATGGACAATGCATTAATTATATCCTCTAAAGAAGTGGTGCTTATTATAAATAAAAAAGAAGTAAATAGGTAAGCCAGTTTAATCATATATTTAAATCTTTTAATAAATAATATAAAAACCTAGTTCTCTATAATTATTTTTGCCCAAATGAATGATAAAGTTATATTATTAATAATGGATGGCTGGGGATTAGGTAACAATCCTAGTGTTTCAGCTATTCATTCAGCAAATACACCATTCTATGATGATATGATTAAAAAATACCCCAATTCTACTTTAATAGCATCAGGTGTTGAGGTAGGTCTTCCTAAAAATCAAATGGGTAATTCAGAAGTAGGGCATATGAACATAGGAGCGGGTAGAATTGTTAATCAGGATTTAATAAAATTAAATAAGTCTTTAAAAGATAAGGGCATAAAAAATAATAAAACATTTGTAAAAGCTGTTGATTCTGCAATTCAAAAAGGTAATAATTTTCATTTGATAGGTCTTTTGTCAGATGGTGGTGTTCATTCTCATTCAAAACACTTGTATTATATATTAGATTATTTGAAAGATAAAAAATTAAAAAATATATTTCTTCATGTTTTTACAGATGGTAGGGATGCGAGCCCTAAAAAGGGGGTAAGTGAAATTCAAAAATTACAGGGTTATATAAAAAATACAAACATTAAAATAGCGACTGTTTCAGGGAGGTATTATTCTATGGACAGAGATAATAGGTGGGAAAGAATAAAGTTAGCTTATGATGCTATAGTTAATGGAATGGGAGAATCTTCAACAAATTTGATTGATTCTATAAAAAAATCTTATGATAATTCTATTACAGATGAATTTATAAAGCCTCTTGTTTGTGTTGACGAAAATAATAATTGTCTAGGAAAAATTGAAAATGGTGATATGGTATTTGCTTTTAACTATAGATCAGATAGGATGAGACAACTTTCGTATGTTTTGAGTCAAGATGATTTTTTGGATTATTCAATGGAGAAAAAAACTATTGATTATTTAACTATGACAAATTATGATTATAAACTTGAAAATGCTAAGGTATTATTTCGTAAGGATAATCTAAAAAATACTTTAGGTGAAGTCCTTGAAAAGTATAATAAGTCACAACTTAGAATTGCTGAAACAGAAAAATATGCTCACGTAACTTTTTTCTTTTCTGGTGGAAGAGAAATTCTTTTTAAGAATGAATCTAGAATTTTGTGTAATTCTCCTAGTGTTCCTACTTATGATTTAAAACCTCAAATGAGTGCAGAAGATTTAAGTGATAAATTTATTTCAGAAATAAATAATAAATCTTTTGATTTTGCTTGTCTAAATTTTGCCAATCCTGATATGGTTGGTCATACTGGAGATTTTAAAGCTACTGTACAAGCTTGTGAAAAAGTAGATATGGAATTAAAAAAAATAGTTTTAAAAGCATTAAAAAATAATTATCAAATATTAGTTACAGCAGATCATGGTAATGCTGAGGTAATGATTAATGAAGATGGAAGCCTTCATACCTATCATACAACCAACCTAGTACCCCTAATTTTGATATCGAACAATATTAAAAATGGTTTGAAAGATGGTAAGTTAGGAGATATAGCTCCAACAGTTTTAGAGTTGATGAATATTGAAAAACCTGTTGAAATGACAGGAAACAGTTTATTAAATTAAAGTAGAATGAAAGTTATTTATGTAATAGTACTTTTTTTATCCTTTGGCTGTAACAGCGATGATGATAATGTTGATAGCTGTATTGATGAATCAAAAATTGATTTGAATGCAGTCTGTATTGAAATATATGATCCGGTTTGTGGTTGTGATGACAAAACTTATCCTAACTTTTGTTATGCTGAGAGTGCTGGTGTTACAAGCTTTACTAATGGAGAATGTAATGGATAATTAATTCAAATGGTTAGGTTAGATGATCCATATTTGCTTTCTGAAAAACAAATAAAATTCTTTAGAAAAAACAACTTTATTAAACTAAAAAATGTGTTTGATAAAGCAACAATTGATTATTATAATGAAGTCATTTCTAAAACCGTAGAATCGATAGAAACTACTCAAGTCCCGTTGGAAGATAGAGACACGTATGGGAAGGCGTTTTTGCAATTATTTAATTTGTGGCAACATAATAAAGACGTAAGAGATTTTGTGTTCAGTAAAAGACTTGCTAAAATAGCTTCAGATTTGATGGGGGTAACAGGCGTAAGGTTATACCATGATCAAGCTCTTTTTAAGGAAGCCGGTGGCGGTATAACACCTTGGCATGCCGACCAATATTATTGGCCTGTAGAATCTAATAAAACCATAACCGTATGGATTCCTCTGCAAAAGACTCCATTATCAATGGGGCCTCTTGAATTCAGTTCGAGAAGTCATATAATTAAGAAGGGAAGAAATCTCTCTATAAGTGATGATAGTGAAGAAATTATGGATAAAAAATTGAGAATTAAAGATTTTGATCATATTATAGAGCCTTTTGATATAGGAGAAGTTAGCTTTCATTCAGGATGGGTTTTTCATAGGGCTGGTCCAAATAAAACGAATAAGATGAGAAAGGTAATGACAGTAATTTTTATTGATCATGAAATGAGATTAAAATCTCCAGAAAATGATGGTCAAAAAAATGATTGGAAGACCTGGTGTCCAAATGTGAAAATAGGGGAAATAATAGCATCTCCAATTAACCCTGTGCTTTATAGTAAGGGTTTATAAATTTTTTTAACCACCTAAAAGTTCTAAAATATACGCAAATAAATTTATTATATCTAAATAGAGCTCTACAGCTATTGTTACAGCTGTTCCCCAGGACTCATCTCCTTGAGCTACTGCTTTTTCTAGTCTATTAAAATCATATACTAAATAAAGAGTAAAAATTACAATTCCAACATAGGAAGTTATTCTCCTAAACCAAGTTGATTTAAATATAAAATAATTTAATAGTTGAACAATTATTAGTGCCAATGACGATATAAATAAAAATATTCCAAGAAAGCCAAAATCGTAATCGGTTATATAGACTACTAATAACGTTAAAAAAACTGAGAGAGTAGTAGCTATCAGTGCCTGAAA
>Ga0105349_10000026_pt1 | contig 65043 bp, 50 predicted proteins | sample EN1Hudseemescosm_FD_83661 | JGI IMG/M metagenome (GOLD analysis project Ga0105349, IMG submission 83661) | Methane-oxidizing microbial communities from mesocosms in the Hudson Canyon - EN1B Hudson Canyon | ecosystem: Environmental > Aquatic > Marine > Cold seeps | place: Hudson Canyon...
ATGTGAATGTGAAGTAGCTGCGTATTGGGAATGTGTATGTGAAGTAGCTGATTTACCATCAACTAGAGTTTTTAATTCTTTACCTTGATTAGCGGATAGAGCCTCTGTTATTGATGTAGATGTTAATGTATTATTTACAGTAACTTGTGTACTAGTATTAACCCAAGATGTACCATCCCAGACTGCTAATTTATTTAATGTAGAATCATAAACCAGATCACCAGAAGATGAACCTGTAGGTAATCCAGAAGTACTAAAACTACTAAGACGAAGAGGTGAATTTTGTATTACAACAGCCCCTACTGGATCCAAGATTAGATTAGAAGCTGAAGTAATAGTAGGTACACCTGTCGCTGTACTACTAAACTCATTACTTGTAACTTTAGTGGTAGTAATTTGACCAGTGGTAGCAATCTCACCATCAATGCTTAATTTCTCGTTTGCAGCACTCCAATGGAATTTTCCAACTGGTGTTGCTCCTGGTGCTGTATAGCCATAAAAATAAACGTCTGAATTCTTATCTACCTTTAATCCAAGATAAGGTACGGCGGAATGGTAAGTCTTTATCGTAAATTCACCATTACCACCGTTGTCTGTATGGTTTCCCTCAAGCCTTACAATTGGTCGAAATGTAGTAGCATCTTTATTAGAAAATATTAATGCGCTTGTTCCAGCAGTTTGTGTTGTGGAGTTTCCTATTACTAAACTGTCACCAGTAGCTGTATTACAAGTCACCTGACCATTTGAATCATTATATGTTAGACTTGCAGCACCACCAAATGAACCGTTATTATTATATTGTACTTGTGTATCAGAACCACCTACGGGTGTTAAAGTATCTGTATCTGTCGGAACAACCCAAGTGCCATCTGCTCTTAAGAATTTAGTGTCATCACTAGTCGTTGATGTAGGTACTAATCCAGCGGTTGTTCCTGTAAAGTTAGAATATGTTGATGATATAACACCTGCCGCAGATATAGCTATATTTGTACCAGGGGTATATGAATCCGATGTTATAGTTTGTAATGGATCACTTGAGTATACAATTAATGAAAATGGAAATGTTGATGGTGATACATATGAACCTGATGCATCAGCTGAGATAATCCTAAATCCTGCAGTAGTTTTATTAACAGTTTCTATTTGTAAGTGATCATAACTTTCAGAATCTGTAACTACTGAATAATTAGAATCTGGTTGTGCTGTATTAAATGTAAATTGTATTTCACCATTTATCGGGTTATAACTACCCCATGATATACCAGGTCCAGTTCCGGAGCCTGGGTGTGATAATCTAGCTTGAGCAGCTGGTAATATGGCTGATGCAGTAGCACCTGCTGTAGCATTAGTACCGATAACCCATTTACTTGTAACACTATCATATTTAAGAATAGAATTGTTGGTGATTCCGCTAGTGTTAGTATCAGTTAAACCTGCAACAGTATCAGTATCAGTCCAAGGGACATTAACATACATCTGCTCGGAAGATAGTACGACTGGATAATCCTTACCAGTTTGGGTAAACCCTATCTTAACTAAACCTAAAGTTCCTGATGTTGCTGTAGAGTATGTTGTATTCCAATCATCACCAATAACCCATTTAGATGTAGTAATATCATATTTAAGAATAGCATTATGAGAGACTCCAGTAGTATCAGTATCTGTTAAATCAGAAAGAGTATGTGTATTCCAATCATCACCAATAACCCATTTAGATGTAGTAATATCATATTTAAGAATAGCATTATGAGAGACTCCAGTAGTATCAGTATCTGTTAAACCAGAAAGAGTATCTGTGTTAGTATCTGTCCAAGGGACATTAACATAAGCCTTATCAGAACCATCTAATACAAGTGGGTAATCCTTACCAGTCTGGGTAAACCCTATCTTAACTAAACCTAAAGTTGATGATGTTGCTGTAGAGTATGTTGCAGACTGATCAGTAGCAATAACCCATTTAGATGTGCTACTATCATATTTAAGAATAGAATCATTAATGACTCCAGCAGTATTAGTATCTGTTAAGCCAGAGAGAGTATCTGTGTTAGTATCTGTCCAAGGGACATTAACATAAGCCTGATTATTCGCATCTAATACAAGTGGGTAATCATTACCAGTCTGGGTAAATCCTATTTTAATTAATCCAGGATCAATTGAATCAGCTATATTTCTAGTAGTTAATTCAACTATTCCTGTACTAACTCCTGCTATAAATGAACCATCATTTGTCCAGAGTGATTTATCAGTTGTGTTTAATGCCAACTCACCCTGCTCTATGTAGGCAGGATCAGTTGATGGGGAAGCAACAGGTTCTTTACCTGATACCGCAGTCTGTTTTATTTTTAATCTAGTAGCCATATATATGGGTCTCTTTATATATTATTTAATATACTCTTATTTAGTTGTTCTAGAATGTTCCACAATCAATGATAGTATCTCCTGTTATAACACCATCTGTCATTCTACCTGCAGAGTCTATAACCATTGGATCTTTATAATTAATCTCTTCCCATGCTGTTAATGTTGGGTCAGTATTACCAGGTGCATCAGTGGCAGTCATTGTCCAACCACCTGCAGCTTTATATACGAAATATTTAGTTACACCAGCAAGTACATGTCTAACAATAACTCCAGTAGAATAGTATGTGGTCATTCCAGAGGACCATAAGTCAGGAGTAGTTCCTATAGTTACTTTGTTTGCTAGAAAAGCTGCACCAGCAGGTGAAGAGGCCGTATTAAAACTAGATGCTCCAGCGACATTTAATGTGCCTGCAGTAACTACATCACCATTTGCACCATCGACAGTAAAATGATCCACATATATAGTAGATTCCGAATATACCGTTCCAGTTCTAACTTTGATTCCGCCTTCGAGTGTAGATAATCCACTAACATCTAATGTACCTTGAGTTACTACATCACCATTTGTACCAGATACAGTAAAATTATCAGTATCAACTTGTATACCACCATCGAGTGTAGATAATCCACTAACATTTAATGTACCTTGGGTTACTACATCACCATCTAATGCAGCTACAGTAAACTTATCAGTATTAACTTGTATACCACCATTAGCATTTAATAGACCAGTTAATGTAGTTACTCCAGTAACACCTAAAGTTCCTCCAACTGTTGTGTCTCCAGTAATTGATGCATCTCCAGATAGTGACATATCACCAAAAGCAACATCACCCCAAGCGGCACTAAAGTCTTCAGGAGTGTATGTATACGCAGCTATTTGAATAGATGCCCCTGAACCATTATTGTACTGTGCCTCTGTAATACCTGAATAGGCTCTTTGTGTCCAATCTACAAGTGTTGGTACTCTTGTACTTGTAGCGACTGTTACTGCAGCAGGTGCCGTTGCAACCGAAGTATCGGGTTTAAATACAAACTTTGAAGATTGAATATCAAAACCAAAGAAACCAGTTTTGACTGCAGTACCATTACCATAATCAAATGTAACCCCACGATCAAGACCATCATCAAGTACTAATGAACCTTCACCGAGATGCATTACAGGATCAGCTATAGTTACAACAGTAGATTCTACAGTAGTAGTAGTTCCCTCTACGGTTAGATCACCTGATACTAATAGATTAGTATTTACTTTAACTTGACCTAATGATCCCTGTGCAGCCTTACCATTAATTACATCAACTTGAAGTTCAGTTGAGTTAAGTCTCATTTCTTCAGTATTAGCTATAAAGAATCTTAGTGTATCATCAACTGTAACGTGACTTGGATTTCCTGTAGAATCTCCTGCATTATCTTCTTCTGCGGTGATATATGTATCTTGGTCAGTATCTATTACACCACCAAGACCAGTCCAATTACCATCAACTACACCTTCAAATCTATGAGTACTTGTATTGTATCTAATTGAACCAGTCATTGCTTGAGTATCACTAACTGTTCCGGATGTTGCTATTTTTCTAGTAGTAGTAGGGCCTGCAGGAATTCGAAGAACACCTGTTCCACCTGTTCCAAGTGCAACATCACCAGCACCTTTAGGTGTTATAGTAATAGATTGATTAGCAGTTTGATCAAAAAGACCACCTTCTGCATTTATTGTATTACCATCAATTTTAAGATTATCAACTATTGCCGAGCCATATACTTTAAGATGTTGGACTGTTGTTGTGTTACCAATATCTAAATTACCAGCAAATTCCTGATTTGATGTAAATTTAATCTTACCGGTACCATTTGCACTTAATGTTAAATCACCATTACCATTTGTAATAGATATTGTATTCCCATCTAATGTAATATTATCTACATTAAGTACATCAATTTTTCTATCACTATCTACTATAATTGCTGAATCAGCAGTTAATGTACCATGTGTATGGTCTAGCATCTGGGTGAAATATTCTCCACCAATAATAAGATTATCTGAAGATGCTAATTCACTACCTATATATAATTTAGAGCCACCACCTGACTGAGCTCCTGTACCAAAAGTGTATGCTAATTCACCTTGTGATAATTGATTTGCAAGAGGTGCTGTAACACCTGCGGATTGTTTGATTTTTATTACTGTTGCCATTGTTAGAACTCCTAATTCTATTTAATTTATATTTGTTTTATTGTGGTAGGGTTATCTGTCTTATATAAGACTAAAACGTTCCACCTATAATGAATAAATTAGAATGTTCTAATTTTGGTTTTACTTTGTATTTTGCTGCCGCTGCGTCCCATATAATAATGGACCCATCTATTTTTTCTGTTATATCTACATCATTTAAAGCATCCAATCTACCGGAATTGTTAATAGTAGATGTAAGTTGGATATTCTGTGTAGCTGTTCCTACTTTTATATAATCTATTGTACTCATCTTTCTCTACTCCCAGTCTATATGAGTTTAGTTACATTACCTGAAAGTAATATATTTCCCTGCAAAATCCTTTCAACTATAGGTTGTTCTGTTGTTGAATTAAAACTCTTAACCTCAATATCATAGATATAACGGCCTGGTTTCATTGTATTTGATACAGTATAAGGTAATCTAAGAATCACAATACCATTTATTGCATCAAGTACTTGAATATTAAATTCATAAGATTTAATTGAATTAAAAGATTTTCTAATCTGACCTTTAATAACTGGATATGTACCCGGTGTCTGGAAAGCTGGATTATTATTAGCATCCAAAACATATTCTCTAAGATCGAAAGGATTTAAGTCTTTATCGAATAAGGATACTGAGACTTCAAAATCAGTCCCCTGATCTATATTTAAATTACTAATTGCCGCCATTGTGTGATTTCTCTTGTTATAGGTATTATTATTACTATTTATATATAATATGTTTCATTAGTTATCAACTGTCTTATGTCAATCAATATTCCATGGTTCAGGACTATTATATGGCCAATATGCTATTTTATTAGGTGCTCCATAAAGTCTTGGGATAACATTATTTTTATTAAATCCGAACTCAGTCTCATCAATTGAATTGTATACAACTGAATTAGTTAATGCATGTTCCGTAAGAAAATCTTTAAATTGCTGTGCTGTCCCCTTTGGATTCATTTGTAACCATAATGCCCCCATACCAGTTATTTGAGGTGTGGCAAATGATGTTCCTGATGCTCGTATTGCATAATGTGTGGGTGCAGTTCCATCTAGATCTGTCGTTGTTTTTCCCCAAAACGACGAACTCATCGCGGTACTTATACGATCTCCCGCTGCTATTATATCAATACGAGGGCCTCGCTCACTATCCCTCCACATAAATTCTTGATTCTCACCATCCTCATAAACGGCATTGTCCAGACATGCTACAAATAGTGTATCATCACTTTCAGGTGTACTTACTCTATTAAAATACACTTTATCTGATGGATCTGGAGTACCATTTATGTTCTCAGAAACAAAAGCATTATCAGACATTCTAGCATCATAATAGGGTCCATCAGGAGGTCCAGCCATCGGGTGATAAGAATTCCCTGCGGCTCTAACACAAATTATACCTGCATCTGTTAACTGTTTTTGTTCAATATTGTAACCTATATCAATACCTCCAAAATGTGAACCTACTAAACCAAATGGTATACCATCAGTTTGGCCTTCACCAGTACCAATACTAGTAACAGTTGTTCCAGCTGATAATACCTGATTACCCTGCCACCAAAATTCAGTAAGATGCCTACCGCTACCGGCGTGATCAGTATATTTTTCTGGTACTAAATAAAAGCTTTGATTTACAATAGTAGGCCTACCGGTATAAAGACTATCATCCGGGTCATTTTTTCTCTCATGCCATAATCTGATAAGATCAAATGATTGAGAAGCGAAATTTTCCTCCACCGTTTCCTCACCGTCCGGTGTTAGAATATTAACACTATAAATATGAGCATTTTTCGCCCAGCCATAATGGTTACCTGCTGCTATACCTGCACACCCAGTTCCGTGAGATCCAAACAAGGACGGCAGATTTGTGCCCCCATTTGGGTCAATCCCGTAATAAGTAGGTATATCTGTGGTTATAATACCAGGTATAATCTGGTTCCAGTCAAATTGTATATGTCTTGAATTACCATCAGCATCATGAAATTGTGAATGCCATGGATCTATACCATTATCCATAATGACAATATCAACACCAGTACCATCTAATGTATAATTATAATCCCCCGGCATATACGGAGCCTCTGAGGATCCACCCCCACTAATAAAGTTATAACTTTGCTCAGTATGTCTTTTTAATCCCCAATTACAACCTCCGTGAATACCTTCTTGGTTGTATGCATCATAGCCGCGAGAAAAATTATTAGTTTGTGTTGCAGCAAGAACAAAGGGTTTAGCCTTTGGTAATACTGCAAGAATTCTAGGATCTTTTGATAGTTCAGTTGCTTCTTCATCCGATAATGTATAATGGGTAATTCTATTATTAAATTTTTTAGCATGAAGCACATCAACAATTCTATTCGGAATATATGTGGTACTGTCACTAGTGTCACTAGTAGTATCCCGTTCTAGCTCAAATTCTAGTTCAGCAATATCAATACCTTCTTCTGAAATTACTCTATATTCCTTATTATCAGTCATTTAAATACCTTTATAACTTATGAAATGGTTACATTTTGCATATTTATCTGTACAGAATCATTAAATTTGTTATAAGCAAACCTAATAGGACTATTTTGAAGACTTCTATAGTTAGTGTAATCACTATCCAATCCTGTAGTATATAGCTTATCTGTTGTGTCACCAATTATAGATTGATGCATCTGCTCAGGAGCTCTTGAAGGATTTACCTGACAATGTAATGCAACCATTCCACAAATTTGTGGAGAAGCCATTGATGTTCCTGTCATATTTTTAATCATAAAATTCGTATCAAAAGGATATGGGTCTTCACTGTAATGATTTTGGGTTGAGATAGTACTCACAATGTTTGTTCCCGGTGCATATATATTAACAGCAGGTCCACATGCAGAAGAACTCCTCTTCTGGTCAAGAGTACCTGTTGTGGATCGGTCTACATTCCCGACCATAAAGGCCCTAGAACTAAATGGAGACCCTCCTCTATGATAGTATCCGCTACCAGTAGATCGATAAACTATGTTGTCGTAATCTGATCCACCTGGAACATCACATTTCTGATAATGGTTACCTGATGCAATACAAACATGAATACCTGCGTCAATCATTTCTTCTATATCAGCATCTAGTCCTGCATTTCTTGAGCCAAAATAGTATATCCCGTTTTTGGGATACCCAATCATTCCTTTGGAGGAATCCCTAGCAGTACCTGACCATGCTGTACCCCTATAATTACCACCAGTGATATTGCTAAAGGGGCTAACGCTTTGCCAACTCATATTAACAACCGTAGGACGTTTAACACCAGTGACAGGATCAACAGGTTTATTATTATGCCATCCTTTAATAATGTCTTGACTATAATAAGTGCTAAATCCTGTACCACTATCACCGTCGCCCGCCAAAGCATCAATCTTAACGCTGTAGATTCTAGCATTTTTCGCCCAGCCATAAGTTTTACCTGATACTGTGCCAGCACAATGAGTTCCATGTCCGTGAAAATCTCTATAATGGTTTGCATGCTGGGTACCCGAAATACCAGATTCTGCATACCAGTCAATTTCCTGAACCCTTGAATTACCATCAGCATCTTGAAATTCCGGATGATCTATTTGTAAACCGGAATCTGATATTACAACATCAACACCTGTACCGTCTAGTGTATAATTATAAACCTCTCCACCATCTAGAAAATCAGTAGCCCCATAAACATTTTCAAAATGGTTCATCCTAACCATCCCCCAGTTTAAACCAGAATTGTAACTTGTTTTCGTCCAATCCCCATCTTGTTGGGCAGCAGGTACAATCTCTACATCTTCAAGTTGCTCCAGAGGTAATTCAACATCCATTACTCGAGAATCAGATTTTAGTGATTCTGCTTCCTCAGACGTTAACATATAGTGAGTATTTCTTTTAGACAATTGACGGGCATTTGCTACTACTGGACTACGGCCTGGTATAAAACCGTCACCTGTAGTTGCAACCATCTCAGCGTCAAATGTAGAATAATCCACATCTTTATGTAAGGTTACAATATATTCTTTTTCACTCATTCTCTTTCCTTTTTAATATTGTGTCTAATTGTTACTATAAGTCATAGTTATGGGGTCATATAGTTTATCTGCACTACCTTCACTAGCAGTAATTGTAGCAGAAACATCCCACGGTTTGGTACCAGAATATGGCCAATATGCTATTCTATCTGGCGTTCCGAAGGTGGGTCCTGGCTTCCAATGGTAGCCTTCCGGTGCTTCAGAAGGGTCTTTTGAGCTGTCTGAGTTGTATTTCCAATAGGGTCCAAATCTTTCTGCTTCTAACGTTTCAGGGTCACTACGGAACAACCCTGTTTTAGCGTGTTCCGTAAGAAAATCTTTAAATTGCTGTGCTGTTCCCTTTGGATTCATTTGTAACCATAATGCCCCCATACCAGTTATTTGAGGTGCAGCCATTGATGTACCAGTATACCGAGCCTTATAATCACCATTTGGATCAGCAGTTGGAGTTTCCCCTTGTCCTTCATAATAACCATATTCAGGTATCGATTGTGGCCAATGTGAATGCCGTAAGTAATTTTTATCATAGTATGCAAAGGAGGTGGCACTCCATATACCTGTACCGGCTGCACATATATCCATACGAGGACCACGCACGCTGGTACTCCACATGTGCTCATCCCATTCTGGAATCCTTGTTTCATCAGTTAGATTTGCAACAATAATAGTATCATTACTCCAAGGAGATGCAGGACGACAGAAATATCGCTTTGTAAAGGCCGCATGACCATAATTTACTCCAGTATAACCCCCAGGTGTTCCATCCTCCCATGGTACAAAAGTTCCTGACGCATCCTCTGCTGTTATAAAATAACTGTCCCATCTTTCATCATAATAGGGGGTACCAGGTGGTCCGACCTGAAACTGGTGGTTATTACCACCAGCTTTGCAACAAATTATACCTGCATCTGTTAACTGTTGTTGTTCAACATTTGACCAATTGACTTGATTTCCATGTTTTCCTCCAGCACCAATTAATCCGTATGTGTCAGGCCAGTTCTCCTGATGCCAAGGGAATGTTGGATCATCCCCTCCTCCTTCATTACCACCACCTTCCCAATTTGGTGGGAGTCCCTCAAACCAATCCTGTATAAGAAAATTAGGATCCTCTACACCTTTATAAGCTATGGTCTGCATAAAGAACTGATGTTTTTTTGAATAATCATCGTGTCCCAAACTACCCATTGGAGCGAATTGTCCAAAGCTTTGATTTACAATAGTAGGCCTGCCGGTATAAAGACTATCAGTTGGGTCATTCTTTCTTTCATGCCATAATCTGATAAGATCATAATAATGTGGATAGGCTATTGCTCCCTCACCATTTGGACCACCTATTAATTGTACATTATAAATATGTGCATTTTTTGCCCAACCAAAAGTTTTACCTGCTGCAATACCCGCACAATGAGTTCCGTGCCCTTTATCCGATAAACTACTATTATCAGACCAAGTTTCGGTATAATAGTTACTTGGCATACACCCAGGTATAATCTGGTTCCAGTCAAATTGTATATATCTTGAATTACCATCAGCATCTTGAAAATCAGCATGATCTACCATACCGTTATCCATAATAACAATATCAACACCAGTACCATCTAATGAATATTCCTCATCCCTAAGAGCTCCATCGTACCAAGTACTATATCCTGCAAAGAACAAACCTCGATCCACTGAGTCCAAAACATGTCTTCTTAATCCCCAATTCTTAGAATGTGTATAGTAGTGATGGTAGGAAGAAGGAATACCTCCCATTATAAAATGAACATCAGTATTTTTTGCACATATTTCATATGGGTTTTCATTAACTATCTCTACATCAAGAATTCTAGGATCTTTTGATAGTTCAGTTGCTTCTTCATTAGATAGTATATAAATGGTAATTCTATTATTGGCCTTTTTAGCATGGGCCACATCAACAATTCTATTCGGAATATGTATAGTACTGTCACTAGTGTCATTAGTAGTATCCCGTTCTAGCTCTAATTCTAGTTCAGCAATATCAATACCTTCTTCTGAAATTACCGCATATTTTCTTAAAGAAGGGACAGGTTCAAAAATAGTATTTTCATCAATAATAGTTTTAATAATATTTTCATCAATAATAGGAGTAGCAGTATTTTTATCAACACCCTCATCCGACATAATATCTTCATTTATCATAATATATCCTTTCTATGCATCTGATGTTATTGTCATTGCCACATGAGCACTATAGGGGAAATAGGCTATTCTATTTTCACTATTTTGTAAACTTACATCGTTTGCAAAAAACGTCGCTGCATTTGTTTCATCCGTGGGCCCTTGGTATAGTAAATCTTTAATTGAATTAGTATGCCACCACTCACGTAATTGTGCAGGTGTCCATCCTGGGTTTAATTGTAATAGTAAACAACTCATACCAGCTATTTGAGGTGTAGACATTGATGTTCCTGTTATACTACTATATGTACTACTTGAGTAATCGTAAGCACTTAAAATATCTGAGCCAGCTGCCCATATATCAACCCTAGGACCTTTGTCACTACTACCTGCATTAGCTTCTTTGATAGTTCCATTATCATTGTATAAGGCACTATTTATGTTACCTACAACAACTGTGTCCGGACCTATGTTACCCGCGCCTCTATTATAATAGACAGGACTTCCTACAGGTATATGACCCGTAGCATAATTTCTGGTAATATAATTGTCGTAATCGATATCACCCGGATAACAGAGTTTTTGCTTTTGATTACCTGCACTTTTAAAATAATGTACACCAACTGATTGCATATCCTCAACTGCAGCATTTAGACTCCATGCCGACGTATTAAACCTTCCCGAACTGTCACCAATCATTCCATAATCGCGACTTTTTGTAGTACCTACACTACTTCCTCTAAATTGAATACCTGACATGTAACTAAAGTAACCTTTAATGCCCCAGCTTGCACTTACTACTGTAGGACGTTTAAATCCTGTAACTGGATCAATGGGTTTAGCTAAATGAAATTCTTTAATGACAGAAAACCAATCAGCCTCGTTGCCGTTACCTGGGTTAAATTCATTGACTGGCATAGTATATATTGCAGCCCCTTTTGCCCAACCAACATCTTTCCCTACAGCAGTTCCGGCACAATGAGTTGCATGCGAGCTGGCAGCTGAGCTGGCAGCTGATGAATAGTCTAGTGTTGGTAGATGACTATGATTAGGGAGTGTATTCCATTGAAAAGGTACAACACGACTATTACCGTCTTTATCTAGAAATTGTTCGTGGTCAGTCCTAATGAACCCACCTTCTTGATGTATATAATCAATACCAGTACCATCTAAATGATAATCGTAGGTTGTTCCAGCTGGTAAATCATTAGCAACATTTACTCCCCATTGGTTTGTTGTTTTAGTATGTCTTGACAATCCCCAATTAGTTCTAGCAGGACTTTCAGTTGACACACCATAGGTAGATGGTGACTCTCTAACCCACGAGCCCCCGAAAGGAGGTTCTTCAACGTCTAACCACTCATCTGACCACTCCAGAGGAAGTTCAACACCTACTACTTCAGGATGATTTGAAATCTCAGTAGCTTCTTCGTCTGTAAGAGATACTTGCAAGATACGAGGACTAGAGAGATTAGGTCTTACAATTTCAACTATTCTGTCTGGAATTATACTGCTGTCAACATTACTATCATTCGTTGTATCCCTCTTAAGATTGTCTAAAAATTCATCTTTATTAGCACCTTTTATTAGAGTAATAACTTTACGATTCTCATTCATTTTTCTACCTTTTAGATATTATATTTTAATACATTAATAGTATTTATCCTTATGTTTCAAAGGAATTAAATTTTACCCCATTTGTTTATAGGACATGCGGATGATTTTAGTCTTATCTTACCCTCTATAATACACCCACATTTAGAACATAAGTCAACACCTACATTTTTTTTAAACTCGCAAGCTAAACATATAGCCTTTCTAGATTTAATAAATTCACTCATGTCTTCGCTTTGGCTGCAAGTTTAGCCATTTCAAGAGCGGCGTATTGGCGTCTAGCTTCAAGGGTAGCTAATTCAGAGTCGGAAAGACTATCTGTTTTAGAATCTTCAATCGGTTGTGATAGATCAGTACCTTCTGGTAGATTAACTGATGATGACATAATAATATTACCTGATGTTTCGGGTTTCTGTTCCGTTAGTTTCTTTCCGTTTATTGAGTTTTTTAAAGAAAGTTTTCCTGTTGATATGGGCTCATAACCAGGAATATCCAAATACCTCCACGCTTTATCTATACACCCTTCTCCACTGAATACTACTTCAGTTTCAAACTTTATTAGATCCACTATTTTAACTTCGGGAGTAGCTGTCGGTCTAAATAATTCAACCCACATAGAGTGTTCTTCAGATAAGATATCTACTATAATAAATCTATTTTCCTCTTTGGGAAAATTTGTCAATTTCCTTAACCTTACTAAAGCTTCAAGTTCCTTAGCACAGGGATCACACAGCTGTGATGTAAATAATATTATATGTCGTTTAATCATTGTTATTTTACCTTAGTTGAGTTGTGTTAAGTATTCCACGGACCTTGTGGGCATTCAGGTTCATTACTACCCCAGTTAGCAAATTTCACTATAGTAGCTTTAGGTGAAGCTTCAATGTACACGTTACCTAAAGCACCTCTAGTGATGCCATTTAAATTCATATTAGAAAGAGCCCCATTACCATCCTCACCATTATTTAAGAGCTGCCCATACCGAGAATCCATAATTCCGCTAAGCTCATCATTAAATAAAGTAGTTAGTTGATCACTTAAGCCTGTGTTATGATCAGGTATACTTTTTAGTATGTTTAGATTGGTATTGTCCGTGAGGGTATTAAAAGAAACGGTAGTTTGTTCCGGCGTTACAATACTACTTGTTGTATTACAAACGGAAGTATACGGGTGGTTTTCTGGTTCTATTATACTCAAGATTGCAATACGCATATCTTTTATACGAATTGATGCATTTTGATAATTAAGATCTGTAATTTGGCACTGAGGATGAAATTTATCCATAATGGGGGCTCCATAAGCCCTTGCACAATTAGAAAAGTTAAAGAAATCTGAGACATCTTTTTCTAAGTAAAGAGATAAATTATTATTAGCCACTCCCCATTCACGCAGTTCATTTTGATTTGTGTTAGCCCAATTGGTATATTCAGCCGGAATAAGAGAAGTTGGTAACTGCATACTAGTCATGGTATTAGTAAGACAAGGGGGTGCTACCATATCAATAGTAAAGGGAATCTCTGGTATAGATTCAGTTAAGTAGTATTCACCCTCTTGAATCCCCGACTCATTATCACCAAAATAAATATTTATACAGGTTGCCGCAGTACATTTTTGTGAAATCCCTGTACGATAATGGGTCTGAGATTCCCCATTCTTAAGATAGTTAGTATTTGGATAAGACAATACATGATTGGTGCTACCATAGTTGAGTTCCGTAATCGGAAATGCTATAGGCTTTAGGTAATTAATGTTAAATGGATACCCTCCACCCGCTCCCAAACTAGGATTACAAATGTTAATATCACCTACCGCGGCGCATGCTGTTAATGCATCATCAACCTCCTTAAAAGTTGTTTGAAGCCAATAAGAAAAGTCAATACCCGTAACACAAGCCCATGACCCATCGTATGTTGACTCAGTCATTAACGAGTATTCTGGGTCCACACCATTAGGATCATTTGCACTAAGTGGACACCCTACAGTACATAGTGCACCTGCAGACTTTTCAAGGTAGTCAGGTAAGCTTGCAACATAATACTGATAAAGAAACCGGTCAGTTTCAATTTTGATATTATCACCTATTACGGCAGAATTTATAACTATGTTTCCAGTATCTGGGTAGTAATAGACAGCTATTGCAATAGATGCCCCTGAACCATTATTGTACTGTGCCTCTGTAATACCTGAGTGATATCTTTGTTTATAATCTTCGAAGGTTGGTACTCTTGTACCTGCAGCGACTGTGACCATATCATAATTACCAGAAACCGTCCAATCCTCCTGCTCATGGTCATTTCGCAGAAGAACCCCATTTTTATAAACTCTTATAAAGTCCTTATTTATTCGTGGGTGATCAAAGAACTCAGTTATCGAGCTGGCATACCCATAATCAGTCATTGCAATTGCTGGAAACACCGGAGCATAGGAAAGATAGACATAACTTCCTGAGTTTGTACCTACTACATATTCAACTGTATAATGTATTGCTACTTCAAGATCAAAACACTGACCATAATATGGATTTGATGGATCTCGTACTGTTCCACCTTTAGCATCAATTAAGGCCCCAGCTGTGAAATTTCCTGATCCGTCCGGTACTTGTACGCGTGCTCCGTTCGTAGTATAAGGATTAGGAAAGGATCTTCGTAGGTCTGATGTATAATCTTCACCGCTGGGATCACCTTCAGGCCATGATGGTTCCTCAGTTTCACTAAATCCACACCATTCCTTCAAAGTAAGATCAGTACCACTTATAGTTACACTTGTACCTGGTATTGCCAATGGAGTACCGTTAGTATAACTTCCCCCCGAAAAAGTCAATTCCCCATTATTACCTGGAATAGCACCACACGTCTCTATACGACTTGCTTGATTATATGGAACAAATCCTAGTTGAAAGAAAATAGTATATTTAGTTCCCACCACAGGTTCAGAAACCATTTCTATTCGTTCATAAGTAATATCATATGTATATTTACAAGCATAAAACGATATTAAATAATCATTTGAGAGTAGCTCAGAACCTGCAAAATTAGGCATATCAATTCTTACTTTAACTACTTTATCCTCATCCCCTAAGGCATAATCATAATTAACTGGCTGAGTCATAACTTTACCGTCACCTGAACCACCAAAAATAACCTCATTGGCATTAATTTCAATATTTTCTAATGACCAAGCAACTTCATTATTTTCAACTTGATAAAGATTATAAACTGGCCAAGCACCAGAAGGCATTGCAATTCTTGTTGCTGTACCTTCCGGTGTTGTTGAGGGCTGTGTAAGAGAGTGGTTAAAAGTAAAGGAATACTCAAAGACGTGATGATTGGGTTCACCATCTAATGAAGGAACAAGGACCTTTAATGATGTTATATTCTGTGTAAAATCTACACACTTTAGTGAAGTTAGTTCTAAATTGACGTTATTAATACCCAATGGGTCACTAAAGCCAGATATTTTTTTAGAATTAGCTAAGGTAATATTATTAGTATTTTGTACAATATTTGGTAAATTAGAAGATCCTAAAGTATAATCCTGCAGGTGAACTTCATTTGGAGTAGCTGTATCCCTATTACTAAGTCTGTTTTTGATAGTAAGAAGAGATGCAGTATCTGGTAATACCATACCATCAGGGTCAGGTGATATAGTAAATGTTAAATGGGTAGCAATAGCAATAGGTAACATATTAGTCGTGGAATTAGTTATGTTACCAACAAAAAATGAAATAGTTTCTACAAGATCAATCCACTCACCGTTTACATCCTTTACAAAAAGGTTTTCTACTGTCGTTCTTGAAACAGCATAAGCAAAAACCCCTGTGGAATCTATAACTAATGACCCATAAGCTCCATTAAGTGTTGTATTCCCATTTTCGGCGATTACGGTTATTCCAGGCCCTTCAGCTTCAAATTCTTCATCTGTAATAACAGTTAATCCACATTTTAACATTCGGATGTTCCAATCATTACCCGCTGGCATGGTGTCCATATAAAAGGGTAGTAGATTCGAAGTTATAGCAGGTGCGGGATCATTCTCATACTCTACTGCACTTAAATCCAGATTTACTACATATCCCGACCATGCTTCATTTAGTATTGGCTCATGCCAATTTGTATTTTTACCAAAAATAGCCTGAATCCCATCAATATCTCCCCATCCCAATTGCTGTATATCACCTGTAGGAGTGCCAGATGTGGTGGTTTGCCCATAAACATATGTGAACATAATTTGATCTTCATAACCTTCCCCATCGTACTCATAAGATGCTTCATTATTAACATGCCCCAGACCAAGTGAATGTCCAATTTCATGAGCCAATACTGTTCTGAAATCCGCCTTCATGGTATTGTTATTTAAATTGGGTCCCCAGGGAGATGATAGATCCAATGCTTTAGAATACCATCTATAATTGGTATGTACATGGATATCCCCCATAATTGCTAATGTGAGTGGACTTCCGAAAGGGGCAGGAAGATTGTAGGTTTCTCCCATATATGCATGCTGGGTTGTATATTCAGATGACCACGAAGCTGCGTCTCCACACCATATTATAATGTTAGCATATTCGGGGCTTGCGATAATTGCAGCTTCGTCGTATTCTACATAATTAAAGACAAGATCAGCTACCTCAGCCCAAAGAGCAAAACAAGCCTCAGCGTCTTCTTTTACTTTGGCCATTACCTGAGCTTCGGTTAAGCTATGCCCGACATAACCGGATGCTGATGCTTGTGGCCATATAGTTGACCAGTCTAGTGTATGACTCCAAAGAGGATACGACGAGTTACCAGCTGATCCAGGATATAAATCATTTAAATCAGAGTACAAGCCTTCACTACCCGATGAATATCCAGAAAGGCCACCTGGCCCTATTGTCCATGTAATTGGATTGTCATATCTTGTATATGCAAATCCTGGTGTGCCAGCAAAAGCCCGTTGATTAAAGGGATTACGATTTCTAGCTAAAGAATGAGACATTATTTATTCTCCAGAATTTCAATCCTTTTTAATAATTCTTGATTCTGTTTCCATAGAAGTGCTGTAATTTTAGAATATTTTAATGCTAGATAACCTTCATCTGTAGTATGTACTAATTCAGGTACACTATCTTCAAAATCCTGAGCAATAAACCCTATATCACCGTCATTAAATGTCACTGGATTAATAACCTTAAGAAGAGGAACTGAGTCCGTTTCGAGAGTCTTTATATTTGTCTTAAGTCTACGGTCTGAACTTAATACAAAATCAGTTGCGGTTAAAATACCAGTTATAGTAGAATTACCTGTTTTACTTACAAAATTAGAAGTGCTCACATCAGTCCAAGGTACATTAACGTACATTTTACCCGAAGATAGTTGAACCGGATAATTCCTACCCGTGGCATTTAGAGTATACCCTATCTTAACTAAACCTAAAGTTCCTGATGTTGCTGTAGAGTATGTTGTATTCGTATAATTACTAGCGTGGATAACAGCAGTAGCACTTTGATCTATAGTCCAATCAACACCACCACCACTAAATATTGTTCCGTTGATATACAATCCATTACTATCAACTTTAATTCGTTCTGTTTCACCAGCACCGATAAGAACAGTATCAGCTAATAGTGATGATCCTGCTAAATGACCAATAACGGTATTATTATTACCAGTTGTTATTGCCATACCAGCACCATAACCGATACCTATATTCTTAGTACCTGAAGAGGTAGAGATTAAGGCCGCATAACCAACTGCAACATTGGATCTTACCATTGTTGTCGATTCTGAACCTAATGCTCCTGTTCCTAACCCTACTGATAATGATGTTGCGTTATAATATCCATCAGATAAGGCATCTATACTACCACCACCAGCTGGTATATTAACTTCGATGTCATCTAAACCGTCATTTCTACTAATTGTCAAATCTCTCGAAGAATTATCAAATGTAGCTGAGTCTACATAACTATTAGCACCAAGAGTGCTTAAATCTAATGTTAGGTCGGCAAAACTTGTATCTTTGAATTTTAGGGTTATATCTGTACCATTTTGTGATACACTCTCAATATAATTATCACTACCATTTCCACCAGAACCTGTACCTACATCAACCCAACCTGTCCCATTATGAAATACTAAATTACCTTTTGTAGAATCATAAGCAGTATCCCCACTCGTTCCTGCAGGTAATGCAGTAGTAACAAAGTTACCAAATCGAAGAGGTGCATCTTGTATTACAACTGCAGCAGTTGGATATAAGACTATATTAGTAGCCGAAGTAATAGTCGGTATACCTGTCCCTGTACTTAAAATCTTATTAGTATGGATTTCACCAGCACTTAAAGCAGTAGATGAATAATTATACGTTAAACCTGCGTCGCCTTCAAATGAACCGTTACTATTAAATTGTACTTGTGTATCAGATCCACCTGGAGTTCCACTGCCTCCACCACTAGAACCTTCAACCCATGGTACATTAACATACATTTTACCAAAAGATAACTCAACTGGATAATTCCTACCAATACCATCTAGAGTATATCCTATCTTAACTAAACCAAGATTACCTGATGTTGCTTGAGCGTATGTTGTATTAGTATTATTATAATTATTAGCATGGATATCACCGACCCCAGAGGATTGATCCTGAGTCCAATCAGTATAATTGCCAGAATGTATATTAGTAATACCCTGATCTATAGTCCAATCCAGATTTGCAGCATAACCAGAGGTAAATACTTGGCCGTTGATATACAAATTATTGGCATCAATCTTTAATCGTTCTGTTGTACCTGCCGTAATAACTACTGTATCAGAAGTAAACGTTGTTGGATCTCCAACATCATCCATACCTTCATACCAACCAATAATAGTATTATTAGACCCCCTTATATTCTTTCCAGCCTTATAACCAATACCAATATTATAGTCACCTTCAGTGTTAGAGAATAAAGCCTGATAACCAGCAGCTGTATTTGATCCACCTCCAATACAAAATTTTTGTGAATCACTACCAATAGCTGTGTTATAATTAGCTGTGGTGTACCTTAAAGACTGCCAACCATGAGCTGTGTTATTACTACCTATTTCGTTAGTGTATAATGACTCATAACCAGTAGCTGTGTTAGCCCCATTATGGTCGCCAACCACGTTATTGAATAATGCTCTTGTACCAATAGCTGTATTATTACTACCTGCTTCGTTAGCTTCTAAAGCCTGAACACCAACAGCTACGTTATAATGACCAATGGTGTTATTTCGTAGAGCACTCAAACCAATAGCAACATGGCTATAACCTGTAGTGTTATCATATAGAGCATTTACACCAACAGCTGTGTTATTACTATAACCTGATTCGTTACTGTATAAAGCCCCTATACCAACAGCTGTACTGTAAGCACCTGTGGTGTTAGTAAACAAAGCATCTTTACCAATAGCAGTGTTTTGATAGCCTGTATCATTATTTGCTAAAGCATTAACACCAACAGCTGTATTAAATCTATCTGAGTTCCCTGTTTCATTAGCTAAACTCCCTGTACCTAATCCAAGTGATACTGATGTTGCGTTATAATACCCGTCAGTTAAGTCATTTATTGCAGATGCTCCGCCACCAGGACCACTAGAACCTGTACCTATATCGGTCCAAGCTGTGCCATCCCAGAATATTAATTTGTTTGTTGAGGAATTATAAACAATATCACCCTTAGTACCTGTGGGTAATTCAATAGTGCTATAATTACCAAGACGAAGAGGTGATTTTTCTATTACAACTGCACTAGCTGCACTTAATATTAAATTAGAGACTGAGGTAATAGTCGGTATACCTGTTGTTATAGAACTTAACTCCCCTTCAATAAAACAATCAGTTAGAGTAAGGTTTACAGTTGATACCTTATCAGTTGCAGAATCAGTAAGAATTGATAATAACTCATTGATATATAATCCTTCAGAATTAACCTTTAATCGTTCTGTTGAATGAGCACCGATAAGAACTGTATCAGTTAATACTGTTGATCCTGGTAAACTACCAATGATCGTGTTATTCGAACCCGTTGTTATAGCAGTCCCTGCGTTGTAACCTATACCTATATTTCTTCTACCCTCAGCACTATTACCTGAGGTAGTAGTAACTGAATTTAAACTCTCAGCACCTATAGCAGTGTTTTCAAAGCCATAGTTATTAGCCCATAAGCTACCATAACCAATAGCTACGTTTCTATAACCTGTAGTACAAGAACCTAACGCTCCGCCAGCACCAACAGCTACGTTGTTATTAGCAGTGCCGTCATCATTTGATAAAGCCGATGGACCAAGACCAACAGAACCCCCGACACTCTTACCATCACTTAATTCATTAATAGAAGATGCTCCACCACCAGTACCACCAGTAAATAGTGCACCGTTGATATACAAACCGGTATCATCAACTTTAATTCGCTCTGTTGCGCCAGCACCTATAAGAACAGTATCATTTAATGATGATGTTCCTAATAACTTACCAATAATGGTATTATTGGAACCATTTACTAGGTTCTTCCCTGCAGAACCACCAATACCTATATTATCGTTTCCTATACTGTTAGATAGTAATGCCTTTTCACCAATAGCTGTGTTATCACTCCCATTAGTGGTGCTTAATAAACTATGAGCACCAACAGCAACATTTCTAACTCCAATAGTCATACCCATTGCACTAGCTCTACCAATAGCAGTGTTCAGCTCTCCAACAGTAAGACTCTGTAAACTTGACATTCCAACAGCAGTGTTAAATAATGCCACTTCCTGTTGTTCTTCCGTATGTAAAGCTTGATCGCCTAATCCAAGTGAATGCGTAGATGCGTTATAATACGCGTCAGATAATTCATCAATACTAGTTGCTCCACCACCAGGACCAGTACCACCACTAAGAGATGATAAATCTGCAGTTAAATCTGCTAAAGTTCCAGTTCTAGCTAGAGTTAAAGTTGTACCTGAAAGTGTAACTCCATCAACATATTCATTATCATGAGAATAACCTAAGTGCTTATTTAATATATGATCCCCAAATGATATCTCATGTTCCTGTCTATTTACTGCATCAGACCAAAGTCTTTGGGCTTCGGCAGCTCGATTATCGTGGCGAGAAGATTGGACAATTCCTAAATCCCTATAAAAGTCGTTCTCACTTGTCGCCATACCCTCCAAGCTTATAGGATGGATAATAAACTTTGTAATATAATGCCATCTAATATCTAACTCAAAATCATTGACAGCACCGGAGAAGTTCCCTTCATGGCTAGGATCGGTTGAAGGCCATGTGAATGACGTGTTAGTAGTGAGATAATCCTTAAATCTATTCCAAGGACCAACATTTGGAGAAAGGGGTTCTCCAATACCACCAGTAGGGCTTCCTTCAATCTCAAGAGTTGAGGCATTAGCAAAGCTTCTAGGATTGTCATAATAATGTTCTTGGATACGAGGCCATTGTATATCTGCACGATAATGGACCCCACCCCAATTATTAATGGTCCCTATATCCGCTGAAAGATAATCAACAATACCCATTATTGGATTATCTTCATTAATTAATTCCGTATTATCTGAACCTAATAATAAGAATGCCCTCTCTAACGATGGTAGAAGATATTTACTGAGAACTTTTTTGTACTCACGTTCCTCAGTTTGGTAGAGCCTATTAACTATAATGTCAGACCATTCATTTGCAATTTGTGACATACCGACTGAATTAAGATGAGCAGAATCAGTCAGTCGTACATCCTGATAATCAAGGTCTAAATTAGGCCCAATTAACATTCTTTTGTGGAAGTCTGTTTTAGCATACAGTAAAGCCTGCTGATCGAAACCCCCTTCTTGATAAGCATTTTTGTAAGCGAGACTGTTAAAAATACTAAAAGCAACCATTGTACCCTTAATAATATTTTTATCATAACCGGCTAAAGGATAGACCGTATTTTTTGGTACAAATGAAGTTCTTGCAAGAACAAATGATGTATCTGGACCGTAAACTCCTATATTCTCTAGTTCACGGTATATACTTGCGAGGAGCGGATAGTATTCAAATTTAGTCATTGATGAATATGGGTCCTCAGGCTGAGTAGGCCAAAAATCATTATCAGCGTTTACTCCACGATTATCAGCTTCACCTTGACACCAGAATATGTAGTTATAATTAAAATTTTGTGTAGTAGCAAGATTTTTCGCATATTCGACTCTTTCCCATAACAATCTACTAGTGCTGTAATTAAAATCATCCTGTACGTGATTCTGAGGAGATGTTGCACTTATAGGAAAAGGTATTGTTGAGTCAGGCGACCATTGTGTTATAGAAGAGCCCCCAACTGAAATATTAACAAAACGAACTTCATCATAACCCGTGGAGTTAATAATGTTATCACCTAATTCAGCAAGATATGACCCACCACTACCTCCTCCTAAAGGAGCACCGGCATCACTATACCCAGCGGCCCATGTTGTTTCTAATACACCAGATGAAGGGTATGTATATGGATCTATACCAATAGAATAACCATTATTGTACTCCTCAACTGTAACACCAGAGTAAGCTCTCTGAACATAGTCTACATCAGTTGGTATTCTACTTCCTCCAGCAACAGTAGTTTCTGTTGCCGGATTACCTAATCCCCATGTATTATCAGTAATACTAACCTGAGCAGGGCACTCAACCCATGATTCATTTAAACTCCACTTATGAACTTTACCAATATTACCAGTGGTAGGTGTATAAGTGTATGATGGATCACCAAAAGCCGCTACATTTGATTGACCCATTACTAATATATAACATATACTAGTTGATACGATAAGGTCATTAGCCTCAGAACCATCAGGATTATTCCACTCTAGATTTCCTGTCGAGCCTACAGCTAATACCTTACCGACTGAACCAGTAGTAGAAGGTACATGAAGACCATGATCGTCAATACGACCATCTAAGACCGTACCTTGATTAGCAGATAAAGCCTCTGTTATTGATGTAGATATTAATGTGTCATTTACTATTACCTGTGTGTTGGTATCTTCATAATTATTCGCATGAATATTAACGTTACCTTGATCTACAGTCCAATCTATACCACTAGTGCCACCACCACTAGAACCTGTACCTACATCAGTCCATTCTGTACCATCCCAGAATACCAATTTGTTTGTTGTGGAATTATAAACAATATCACCTTTAGTACCTGTAGGTAATTCAATAAGGGTATAGTTACTAAGACGAAGAGGTGAATTTTCTATTACAACAGCACCTGCTGCATCCAAGATTAGATTAGAAGCTGCAGTAATAGTTGGTATACCTGTTGTTGTAATATCAATTACAGGTGTTGTAATCTTAGATGTAGTAGCAATCTCACCATCAATGCTTAATTTCTCGTTTGCAGCACTCCAATGGAATTTTCCAACTGCAGAAGAATTATAAAAATAAACATCCGAACTCTTATCTACCTTTAATCCAAGATGAGGTGTACCGGAAGAATAAGTTTTTACTGCAAATTCGCCACTACCTACATTGTCTGTATGACTTCCTTCAAGCCTTACAATTGGCATAAAAACACCAGAATTCCGATTCTTAAATATTATTGCACTTGTTCCACCAGAAGCATTTACCGTCTGATTTCCTATTACTAAACTGTCTCCGCCGTCTGAATTAAGTACGAGTTGATTGGCGTTCCTAATATACACGAAAGCATCATTTCCTCCGAAAGTGCCGAAGTGATTATATTGTACTTGTGAATCATCACCACCTGGAGTTCCACTACCACTGCCACCACCACCAATATCATCTGCGGGCGCCCATTTACTATCAGTATCAGACCATTTTAATACTTGTCCTGATGTCGGGGCCGTAGTTAAATTAACATCAGTTAAGGTTGCAATAGCGCCACCAGTATCAGTAAAGACTGCATTTAATGGAACAGCAGTCTTTACATTGTCAAATGCCCAATCAGAAGAGATAGAAGTTTCAGTAGCACCATCAGTTGGAGTAGAAGAAATTGCCCTCTGAGTTGTTATAGTATCGGCTGGAACAACCCAAGTACCATCTGCTCTTAGGAATTTAGTACTATTAGCTGTAGATAATGCAGGAACTAAACCTTTAGTCGTACCACTAAACTCAGCTAAAGCAGTAAATAGTGTACCTGATGATACAACATCAGTGGACCCAGAAGCTATAGGTCCTACAGTAAGTTGGTTTGTGATTGGGTCAACCCATACTAATTGACCGGTGCTTGGATCAACACCTAATACTTTACCCATATCAACTGTTCCAAAGGTTGGAACATGAATACCATGACCTGTTTCTGCTTTAGTTAAAAATTTAGTATATATATCACCTGATAATACAACATCAGTGGAATTTTCAGCTATAACACCTGTTGGGTGTTTCGTATCTGTTGATGATATAACACCTTCCGCAGATATAGCTATATTTGTACCAGCGGTATATATACCAGTACCAATTTCCCATTTAGATGTAGTACTATTATATTTAAGAATAGAATGATTAGTAACTCCGGTAGTATCGGTATCTGTTAAACCTTCAAGAGTACTAGAGCCACCACTACCAGAGCTAGTAGCTGATAAAACACCTGTTGTTGCATCAATATTTAGATTAGCACCTACTTTAATACCACCGAGAGCTGACGCTGTAGCTATAGGTAATTCATAAGATGATGATGATGATGGTGTTTCCCATGAACCTACTAAAGTACCACTCTCATTTTTTACAGTTAGTATATCACCTGCAACTGTAAGGGTAGGAACATGTATACCATGACTTACTAATGCATACTCAGAATGTGTATGTGTATCAGGCGAATAACCATCAAGAGCTGTATATATATCACCTGATAATACAACATCAATGGATCCGGAAGCTATAGGTCCTGTTGAGTGTTTTGCTATGGTAGGTATGTTTGCATAATTTGTAACTCCATCACCAACTCTAATTATATTATTTGTTGTATCTAAACATAACTGCCCATCTGGTATTACAGGATTTTCTAATAGCCAATTTGCTGCTGTATCTCTACGTTGTTTTATTATCGTGGCCATTATGTGGCTCCTCCGCTTTCTATTGTTATGTCTGTTGCTGAATATACAGTCGCTGCATTCCCATTGTCTAGTGATAAGTCAGATGGTAAAAATACACTTGATGCATCTCCACCATCAAATATAGTTGATCCAGGTGGCGCTGCTGCAACTCCTGAACCAATTGGTTCCCAACGCACCCCTAAAGAAGAAGAAGAATCATGCGTTTTTACATAATATTTAAATCCCATAACACCTGTAGAATCTCCAATACCGGTAATAGGGTTATAGTTGTTAAATCCGGCTATAGAGCCTACAGGTAATAATGCAAATTTCTCCTCTGCACCACCAGAAGTATAATCTCCATCCTTAAAATCTATTTTTATAAAAGAATCAGTAGTTAAAGAAGATGTTTCTGGATTCTCTTTAAAGTATCTGAAGTTATCATCCATCTCATTATATGTTAATGCACTTTCGTTATCACTTCTATATGTTAAAGTGGCCATGTTATGAATGTTCCCCTAGGTTTGATATATATTCTCCCACATAAGAAGTGAAAGGTGTTTCGTTAAGATTGGATGGATTATCACTTATATACTTATCATTAGAAAATGAGAATAATTGCTTTTCAGTATCTGTAAGTGGTTCTGGAAATTTATAAATCTCTTCTCTTATAGAATTCTTAGCCTCTATAGTAGTAGCGTTTCTTAAACTTTCAAATAATGCTGCGTAATCTGGTTTAGCCATAATTTAATTAGCAAATACGTTAGAAGAGCCGGTTTCCGCCGACGTTGGAGACCATGAACCATGACCTTCTGTAGCGTCACCTTGTCTATGGACTTTTATAGAATTAATAAATACAGTAGGTGATCCATCTTTTGCTGGATCTCCACATGATGTTTTATCACCTATACGAACTGTTGGTTTTGAATTAACAAATACTGTAGGTGACCCTTCATTATAAGCAGTCTGATGAAAAGGGTTGGGTGTTTGAGACGCATGACCTATATGTCTATCTAATTCTTTTCTTACTATTCCGGGCATTATATAATCCATGAATTCTAATTATATATATTTATATGAATAAAGATGCTATAATGATACACGAATTGAGAAAGCCTCTTATAATAGATCCAAATCTATTTTTAACGTTTGATGATGGCCTATACACACAATATAAATATGCAAGACATCTTGAGAACCAAAAGATATTCTTTATATCGTCTGGAATTATTTGTCCAGAGAAGTCAATACAATCCTCTAGATTTATAACATGTGGAAATGCTCATTTAAAAGCATTTAAGGGTAATATGGAAAATTATATGACTCTTGATCAAATGCTTGAGTTGCCTCTTGGGGCTCATTCACATTATCATCAAAATCTTAATAAGTTTGAGAGATTAGTAGATAAGATATCTTGGATAAAACAAGATACAGAAGAAATGTTAGAATTCTGGTTAAAATATTTTAACTCAGTACCTACATCATTCTGTTTTCCTTATAATGATGATCTTGATGGTCTATATAAGGCAATACTTTCAAAATCATACGGCTTTACTGACTTTTATGGTTCAGGACGTATTAACATAGACGATATACTTGTTTAAACGCCTCTGCCCTATGTACTCCTACTTGCTTTCCACGGTACATAGCTAAGGCCTCCATAGATTCTATAGATCTACAATCAGGGTAATTATAAAGTTCAGTTGAATATAATGACATTACACGTTGTTTAAGTACTATCTTATCTGTTACATCAACATAATAATTTGGTACAAATACAGGTTCAATTTGCCCAAAACTCCAATCTGTAGAAGATGGTATTTCTGACATATATAGAGCACGTACTGTACTCTGAGTCTTAGGTCTGCATGCTACCATACAGGCTTCTGCTACCATTCTATGATCCCTATGTATATCTGATATATTATGTGTATATACTTCTTCAGGTTTGTATGTTTCAATAACATTTTCAATTGTTTCAAGAGTTTCAGAATAATCCATATTACAATCTGACTGATCGAATATAATAGGTTGGGCATTTAGGAGACGGCATGATTCTTTAAATGCTAATATTCGATCGGAAGATACATGGGTTGCATGCGGTTTATCACCTTTACATAGTGAAATAACTACAACATTTTTATTATTATCAGATAATTTTGATATTGTACCTGATGGTCCATACGATTCATCATCTGGGTGAGCAAATATAAAAAGTATCACATCATTTCCCTTATTATATCACCTAAATCATATCTAGGTTTGTAATCATACTTATTAATTGCCATAGACATATCGGGTATTCTATACATAATCTCACCAGATCTTGGATTTTTATAGGAAATTATAGATTTTGAGTGAAGAAGTTTAATAACTAGCATAGCTAGTGTTGTCATAGTAATAGGGTCCTCAGAATTACCTATATTAATTAATTTATCTTCAGGTGTTATCTTTTGTAGAAGACTTACAGCATCTGAGACATGACAAAATGATCTTATTTGCTCTCCTGTACCATATATAGCTAAAGGTTTATTCTTTTTTGCCTTTTCAATAAATCTTGGTAGAACCATACCATACTTAGATGACTGGCCAGATCCTACTACATTAAATAGACGTGCTATAGAATATGGAAAAGAAGAGGATGTTATCATAAACTCTGTTAATAACTTAGAGGCTGCATACCCACCTCTTGTATTAAGTGATGAGGGTATAGATGCCGGATCGTCTTCCGAAAATGCATACTCAGCAGAACCATATATTTCTGAAGATGATGTGAATATCACATGTCTTTGAGCTTTTTCGAATAGGGGAATAAGTTTCCTACAGATATCAACATTATTCAAAAGAGTTTGATAGGGATTAGAGTCTATATTAGATACACCAACAGATCCTGCAAGAAAATAAATCTTATCTGCATTCCCAATATATGGGTATAGTATCGAATCATCCATCTTTGTTATATCATCATAGACTATATTAATGTTCTTAAGACCAGAGGAATTTGATGTTGAGTAGTTATCTATTACAGTTACATCATCTCCGGATTTTTTATATGATCTAACTAAATGTGTCCCTATAAATCCTGTCCCGCCTAATATTAATATCTTACTCATTCATTACTCCATATAGGGTAATCTTTCCATGACCCTTGTTTAAATTCTTCATTATAATTATTCAGTAGTAATACACCTTTAGCAGCTTGCTCTGGTGTCATATTCATATGATAACCATTAATAATACCAAGATCATCTTTAACTGGTATAGAGGCATCTCTACCATCCCAAGACATTCTTTTTAGTATATCATAGTCTTCTTTATTGTCAAGTAAAATTGCACCACCTTTACCAATAGGAATAGCTTTCTTTTGATGAAAGGATAAACACATCCAAAGACCTTTCTTATACATATCTCTATGAAATCCGACAGCTGAATCCCATATATGAGTACCTTTAAGGTTATATGATCCTACCCATTCCTCTTTATTACCGGTATACTTATAACCTGCATTATTAATTGCTTGTGGTATTGAGATATATGTATGTATAGGTATTGATAGTACAGTAGGACTATTCAGGTACTTTAAACTCAGAAATATAGCATTAGAACAAGAATCAGTTAATACAACATAAGGAGCTCCTGTGTATTCTGATAATCTAGACTCAAATAATGTTATAAAATCATGATTGTTATGGAAATTCATAGTTTATATTTTTGCTCGTTTAAAATATTCAATCTTCTCTCTTGTCCTTGTTTTGACATATTCTTCAGCTGCAATTAAATGTTCATGCCAGAAATAAATTCCTTCGATTTCAGAATCTTCAAATTCATCAATAGGTGTATAGAACTCACCAATTTGATATCGTTGAATAGGTTTAATAACAGGATGCATATTAGTATTAAAATGAAGGTCAATTGCATATTCTTCTAAATCATGTAGATGCCTATCTGACATATACTCATCCCATATATCATCACCGCCGTTCTCGGTAAGATCTTTAAGTGACTCATAGAATGCTTTATAAAACCCTGAATCTCTATGTGATATGACAAATCCTGTATCAAAAGGATTAACCCATTCCTCCGGAGCATTCCTCTGTGAACCTGCTGAATAATCATCATACTGACCACATATAACAAAATCATTAGAGCCTACTGAATCAACTAGATCTCTTGGAAGAGGTTTAATTAGATTCATATCAAGATCAATATGAATGAATATATCTTCTTCTAATGTTTCTTCTAATATGTATCCTGCTAAAGGTACGTTCCAATATCCACAAAAATAATCATCTGTTTCTTTAATATAGTTCTCTATATAGGTAACATTAAGATCCTTTAACTTATCCTGTGTTTCTTTAGATATAGTATTCTTCGAAGGACAGTAGGCATATATAGGTATATCTTTCAGCCAACCACCATTCTTTCTCCAGTTCTTAAAACATATAATTGATTCAGACTCGTACCTTCGAGGTTCTGGGTATTGTCCTTCATTATTTATATTGTTTATATTATGATCATCATTCTCAATCATTGTTATTAATGCGTACTTCATATTATACCTCACTTCTAAATTTTCACGAATTGATATAGACTTATCTCTGGTAATGTTGATATTATAACTTGTCTATTATCTTCTGTTAAACTATCAAAAAATAATATAGTTTTATCTTTATCCGATATTATAAACTTATCCCAAAAATTCCATACACGAACATCCACACTATTATATATTACACCATCAGCATCCTCAATTCCGTCATATATTATAAATTCTTTATTACAAATATTAGTAACTTCAACATATTTCAATTTCCGGTTACTGTCTATTATAAAATCAGTTAATTTAAATTCTGTAGTTAATAACTCATATGACTTTAATAATATAATAAAATCTAAATACTGTTGTTTAACATCACCATAAAAATCTGTAATTTTAAGTCCTCTATAAACTTGAGAGCTTACCCTATCAAAATATATTCCATTTTCTTTAATAAGTTTCTGTACAGATTTATAAGAACTTACATCAGTAAATTCTAATAAATTATTATTCATATTAATTATCCTTTAAACTCATTAAAGGATTCACCACCTATTAAAGTACCTTTAACATTACATACATTACATATCTCTATATCATTTCTACGGTAATTTAAAAATAACTCTCTCTGCTTTGTCTTTTTTCTCCACATATCAAGAAGGCCTGTATCATTAATATTACCTATTATTAAATTCTTTTTCCAATCATGTGGACAGTATTGATAATCTCCATCAGGTGATACGAATAACATAAAAAATGGATAATAACAAGTCTTATTATCAGAATTATTATGTATTGATGGTACAGAACCTGCTCTATTATTAAGAGAAAAATTAGTAATGATATTTTCTATTGGATCAGACTCTAAAAATATTTCCTTTAATTCTATTCGCTTACCTGCGAACTTATTAGATATATCATTATAATATTCTATATCATTGCGATTATATACTGATATTAATATCTCTACTTGTGAGTGCATTAAATTATACATCTTATCGATAAACTTAGAAGAGCCGAACTTTTTCTTATAACCATTAGTAACTAATCGAACAGTTAAGAGATCGTTTATTTGAGTTAGTTTCTCAAATATCTCTAGGAAATCCGGATGTAATGTAGGTTCTCCTAAACCAGCTAGATCTATTTGACCTGAAAAACCTACATCTCTTAGCTCTTCAACAATTTTATTTACTATATCCATAGACATAAATTGTACTTCTTGCTTATTAAATGATCTATAATCTATTACAGAGTGAGGACATGACACACATTGTTTGTCACAGGTCCGGGATAGTGATAGTTCTATCTCTCCAAATATATCTATGCATGACTCATTATCTACATTTCTCTTTTTATGGGATGTATCTATATTAAAAGTTTTCATTCCAATCGACCATCAATAACTGAATATCTATAGGCTTTATACTCAGAATAATATCTTGTCTCCTCCAAGATATCTTCTTTAAGTAATACAATAGGGGCTTTAGTTGCAAAAGAAATATTATCTCCTTCTTTTTCTATAAACTTTAAAGTAGCCTTGTTAATAATCTCTTTATGTCTCTGTATAATATCAGGTGTAAATATCTCTTGAAATATTTTTAGGGATATTGATGTTATATTCCACGGCTGTCTTGATGTTAACTCTAGAGATGATATACCTATACCCACTCTTAAACCAGTCAATCCAGTCATCTTAGAGAATGATATAAGAGTCATGACATTTGAATATAAAGATAACTTTTCTACATATTCTATATGAGTAGATAGACTATCTTTAACATAGATATCATATGATAGGTCAATAATAAAAAATTTATCAAGATTTTCTGATATATACGTTATTATATCTGAGTCAGAAACAGATAGACCATTTGAAGGATTTGGAGTTGATATGTATATAACAGAGGCCTCAGAGAAACCAGTATGCCTTATATTATAAAGCTCAGTATAATAATCAAGCATACCATAATTAGGTGATTTATAATATATACTCTGACCTTTAAATTCATATAGAGTGTCTTTTATAACACCATCAGTACCATACCTAACAGAGATCATATCATTATTAACCCTATACATATTAGCTATAGTAGAGAATGTATCTCTATCATGTGGATAATTGTATAAGTCAGATATACTAATATTATCAATAACAACCTGTGATTTATCTAAGATGTACTTAGATATCGGAGTATTATTGTTTGTGTGGTAAACTGAAGTCATTGGTGTTTAGTATTATCCATTTTAAGTCAATGTAGTACACTATATTGTTACGGACTACAAAGTTTCTAATATCACTATCTATTAACCTAAAGTAGCTAGTGAACATACCGTGATCTTTTATGTAGTTTGATATTAGTATACTATTTACTCTAGGACGTGGATCTTCTTCTATATATTCAAAATAGTAATAATCATCATCTTTATATAAATAGTTAGGTACATTAGGATCCTTATTCATACTATATAAAAAGTCTGCAGTAAATCTCATGTTACTATTATCATCAACTTTTATCAATTTCATACCATTGAATTTATAAGATAAGAAATACTTAGACTCTAAATCATCTCCCGCAGGATCTCCTTTCTCATATACATTATTTAATAATATCACCAAAGTCCTTATAAAAGTTTCTAACTACAGTTTTATATGTTTCATTTAAATTACCAAGATTAGAATAGAAATCACAAGAAATACATAAGTCTTGTCTTAAATCATCTCCTATATTATTATATATATCCCCTATATCATCATCATATATATTACCTATTTTAGTCTCTGACTTACCATCTATCCATGTACATACTAAGATATCACCATTAGGAGCAGTACCATTATCCATAATAGCATACTGACAAGGTTTGTCTATATCAGTCCAGCCTGTAGAAGCATGTGAGTGTGAGTGATTAACCCAATCATCATATGTTCTCATTGACTCTAGTATAACTCTAAAAAAAGTATCAGGTTTCTTTGAAGATCGTAATAATACCGCTAAATTAGGGATATATTTTTTGAATTTAATTACATTACTTTTAAGAATGTCATATTGTTTCTCTTTACCTAATGTAATACGTTTAAATTCCTTTAGTTCAGACCCATATAGAGAAATATATACACATAGCTTCTTTCTTTGTGCCAATGACTGCATAAATGAATCAGATAGCACTGATGAGGATACTGCTGATGTGTAGAAGTAATAATTATCTATACTATCTTTAGAGTCAAGATAATCGAAGAGCTCTAACAAATCATTATGGTTATAGGATAATATATCACCTACAGTAGGTGTCATTTCAATTATCCTTGTACCATTTTTTTCTACTTCATCAATAATATATTTGAATTTATCTATTTCAAGTGGTGTATATTTCTGATAGATACCCCCTTCTATTCCTTTTAGACAGAAGTTACATTTAAGAAAGCATGTCGATGTTAATGATACATTAAATATATGTGGAAAGTTCATTATAAGGGATAATCCGTGTGTCTGGAAACTTTTTTAGCATTACTGTACATATCTTAGCATAACACTCTTCTAAGTTATATTTTTTAGAAGCCTGCTTCAACTGAGACTTTTCATACTCTGTAATCCATTTATTAGCAGCTGTATTAAATTGGTTGTAAGTTGTAGTAAAAATAGTATTATCTTCTTCTTCTATATATTGGTAAAATGACTCTAGAATACAATTACGTTTATTAGGATTAATTAGATCAGTATGTTCTATATTAAGAAAGTTTAATCTTGCATACTCAAACTTATCATTATCATCAACTAGTTCTTTAACATATGCATCTAACACCTCTGAAAAGGTACCTTCACCCCTTTCTATGTAGTTATAAAAAGTAGTAAAGAATGCAATAGTAATATTTCTGGAGATATTAATTTGCTTCAATACATAATCTTGATAAAGGACATTAATATCTTTAGATAGTGTTTCCTTAGGGTGGTGAATACCTGTGGATTTAGATAGTATACAGTTTTCTTTAGCTTTTATAAGAAATGCATAGTTAATATAGTTTTCATATAAGGTACAACTCTCTTTAAACACTAATTGGTTTTTATATAGTTTAAAAGCGTCCCTAATAGATATATTAAAATCTTTATAAAGGTTTATTATAGAGGATTTGGGAGAACCTAAGGAATCCTCTACTGAACATCTTATATTTGGAGCTTCTTCTAATAAGCGAATTAATGTATTTTTACCACAATTATCTATACCATATACAGTTATTATCTTTTTCTTTCTATTAGTCATTATACTTAGGATACTCTAGCATTAACGTACATTCACAAAACTTTAATTTGCAAGTTGATATTAATAAATCCTCCTTTGATATTTTTAATTTATATGTTTCTTTAGTACAATTATTTTTAAACTTCCCATTATAGTCTATATCAATAAACATTGGCCTACATTGTTTATTCTCAAATCTATTAGACCCTGTAGCAAATGATATGAAATGAGATGGATTAACAGCATCCGCAAGTTCCTTTTCAAATACTTTTATAATATCATCAGAGTAATTAGATTTAAACCCAATTGATTCTATAGGTGTTAAATAGTTTAATTCATACGGTATACTAAGCTTAAGTAATTCTGCTATTCGTTCTTTTGTTTTACGATGATAGATAGGGTCTGGATGGATATTTACTATAACAAGAGTCTTTGATGATATATCCTTTAATCTTTTGAAAAAACTATCTAAGTCATATTCAGGATGATAAGAAGCTTTAATAGTTATATTATTAAGTGAATGTACTAACTCAACTCTCTTAGATAGATTGGTTATAATAAAGGTATTCTCAGAAGTTCTTGATTCTATCTTTTGAACCTCTGATATAATAAAATCAATATGTTTTGATAATAAAGGTTCACCACCAAGTATCTCTAGATTATACTCAAAATCAATGAGTTTTAGTCTAGCTATTACCAGTCGAATGATACGTCTTTCTTGTTTTGTATTAATTTTCTCTGATATATTTAATTCAGAAGCACAACAATATGTACAATGATAGTTACATCTATTGTTTATCATCCATGAGAATGTAGGTATCGCTTTTTCAGAACCAGCTATTAGTGTCATAAGTCGTATTTACATGTATACATACACCCATTAAGGGATGTTGTAATTGAATTACATTGAGACTCTTGATCTTCAAGTTGTATCATCTCATAATTATCTATATTATATTTTGTTTTTGTGGTCCTTCTCGCTATTACATCACATGGATATATATTACCTATCTCTGATACAAATATATACTTTGTATACTTAGGTTTAAGTCTAAACACTCTATTGAATTGGGGTTTATCTTTAAATACTTTATCTGCAGGTATAATATATGTAGAAAAATCTGAAGGGTATTTAAGTTTTGAGGAGGTATATCGTGTATCTCGAACTTTTAGATTATCATATTTTTTACGCATAGCATCTTCTTGATTTTCATTATGTAGATACCTAGTAAATACAACACAAACATTAATACCATTCGTATTCATATACTCTATATTTTTATCAATAGCTTTTAGTTTTCTCCCTGGTCTGGATATCTGTTGTGTTTTATTATCAATACCATCTATAGCTATTTCTATTATATGCCTAGATGGAAGTGCCTGACTTAGTGAGTGTAGTGTACGTTTTTGTATATTACCATTAGAATATATCTCAACATATACAGACAGAGAAGATAGGAACTTAATGATATCTTTATGTTGTGTTGGTTCCCCTGCATTACCACATAGTATAATTTTATTTAAATTTTTAAGTTTTGAAAGGAATTGAAGGAGTTTATCTATATTAATTGAATTTAATATAATATCATTATTATGTCTAAAACATAAAGGACATCCTGCATTACATAGATTTGTTAGTTCTATCTCTACTACTTCTATATTGTCTAGATACATTCTCTATCAATTTCTATCGTGGAACAATGTATACCTCCAGCAAATAACTTATTATGTCGTAGCTGTACAGGTATTACTTTATAACTATTTTCTTCAAGGACTTTAATAGTAGAGTGTGCATCATTATTTACTAGTATTGTATTCTCATCAATATTAAGCACATTAATATCCATACCCCCTTGTGTTGCAAATCCTTCTCCATCTTCTATAGACCTTTGAGGGAATATATATTTAAAATCATCAAACTCAGAAGGTAGTTGAGTTCTATAGTCTAACTCAGTAAGTATAGGATTAGCTAAGAATACTTTATCTGATATAATATTTAGTAACCCATCTATGTGATTATCCGTAAATTCTACATAATATACCTTAATAGGTAGTACTCTCTTTAACCATTTGTATCCAAGATAATGGTTAATATTAGATATATTAATAACAAGAACATCTTTATATACAATACATTGAGCTGCATCAAAGGATATATCGTATCCTTTTAAATCTAATGACTTATAGTCTCTCTTGATTCTCCAATTATCAGTATCAGTAGAGTCTTTTTCTAATTTAGGTTCAGGGGCTTTGATCCATATCTTATCTAGTTTACGGAAAATATTATATAATAACTTGGTTTCTTGTACACGACTTCGTATAAGTACTGGAGTTTCTATTAAGTAATCATGGCACATTAATGTTAAATCTCTAACATTACCTGCACCCGACATATAAGTTGTGTAATTAAAAGTTTTTATAGGGATTAATGTATCTACAGACTCTGGTCTATGTACAATTATACCTAAATCTTCTAATGTAGTTGCTAGTGTATCTAAATCATCTTGTCTTTCTTTAAGTATATTGTGGTTTATAGATATATTTTCATTACCTGCATTGTATTGAGATACAGTAAGATTATCTCTAAAGAAATGTTTAAATGTAAAGTCAACCATCTTTGTAGGTATATTTAATTCTTTTCCTACAATTATTTCCTTTAATATAGCGAATGGGTTATTAATCATAATTCTGGTATATCCTCCTGTGGTTGTATTATAGTGATAGGTCTCCATTTCTTAAACTCTAGACCATCATAACAAGCCTTATTAAGACAATACTTATTCTTTATCTCTATATCTTCTGATATATCTTGTATACCTATGTTGTTATAAAAGTCGTCATTACACCTATACATCTTTAGGTTATGGTCTATAACAAGATTCTTAGTACCACACTCACACTTCATAAACCTTACTTGTTTATGTATATCTTTAGCTTTCACCATAGAATAGTTAACAACCTTATCATCTACCTGAAAATTAAATCCCTCTTCAAGATAATTAAGTAGGAAAGGATATTTCTGTGTAAAATATCTAAATTCAAATGATTTAATATCACCTTGATCCGAAGGATATAATTGAGCTTCTCTTGAATTAATAACTCCTAAACCAATTTCTGTGAATTTTATCTTGACTTTATTATCAAATTCATGTATCATTAACTTCAACTCTTTCATAAATTGTTCTTCATTTAGATATTCTGTAGAAGGAAATATATTACCTAATGCATTATACTTCTTTAATATTTTAAGCTTATCTATTAGATCTTCAATCTTCTGTTTATTAAGATGTACAGAAGTTGATATATCTAGTGTATGATCTTTATATAATTCTAATGTATTAAGAAATCTTAATAGTCTTTTAACATTCATAGAACCATTAGTCTGAGTTTGTATGAATAGTTTCTTATGTCTGTGTCTTTTAGTAATCTCATAGTGTAAGTACTCATAATACTTAGATAGAGTAGGCTCACCACCATAGAAATATATAAAGATAGATTGATAGGGTTTTAATACATTATCAAGCTTATCTAATACTTTATTACAATCCTCTTTTGACCATTCATACGAATTATTATCATATTCAGTACAGAACCAACAGGCTTGATTACATCTAAATGATGGTTTTAATGTTACTTTAAAGTCGAATGTAGGATACTCATCTGTTGGTATTAATTCAAATAGATTCATAATATCCTTTACGATAATGTATAGGATTATATATCAATTCACCTTTTATTGCTAAGGGTAGAGTAGAGTTATTTTCAGTCTCAATACCATCACATATAAAAAAATACTTACATCCCATACATGATTTAGGTTTCATATATGTTTGATTTCTATTTTCTTTAGCTACTTTGAGCAGATGTTTTAATGAATCTTTTTTATATACCTGAGGATCAACAGAATAGTCATATACCCCGATATTCCAATCATAGACATCCCATATATGTTGATATGTAGAGCATACATATTTCTCATACCCTTCCATGTAACAGTATGGAGTATATCTAACATTAATTATTTTAACTGCTGATTTAAGTATGTCAATAGACTTTTTTATTTCAGTGCATACTACATTATAATCTAATGGTATCTGTGTCTTAGCGTCATCCCAATGATTTAGGGGTAAGTAGTTAACCTCAAATACATCGGCATCGAGACTTTGAATTAGTGTAGAGAATTCTGATAAAGCAGTAAAGTTTTCCATAGTAACAGTAGTATTGATACGAACTTTAATACCTACTTCTCTACATAGATTGATAGCTTTAATAATACGATTAAATGCTCCTGATCGTCTTACTATTTTATCATGTATACTGGCATTAGAACCGTGAACAGAAAATAATATTTCTGTTAGACCTGCATTATAAGCTTTACGCATGAAGTCAATCTTAGAAAATTTATGTCCGTTAGATAATGTAGATATACTAGAAAAGCCTTTATCTTTGGCATATTGTACTAACTCAAAAAAGTCTTTATGTATAGAAGATTCCCCTCCAGAAAAGTCTATTTCTTCCATACCTGTATCCCAGAGATAATCAATACGTTTCTTTATAACATCAGTATCAGTACGAATATGAAGTTGTTCTCCGTAATAGCAGAACTCACAGTCATAATTACAATGAGTACCTGTGTCTAACTTAGCTCTTGAACATAGTTTGTCTTTATTTTCAGACTGAATCTTATGATGTGATACAATGTTATAGTTTATTGGGCTCATTATATATAATATTCTTAATAATATTAATTATGTCATCATTTTCCTCTAGGTTTAATGAATCAAAGTCCTCTTCAATATCTTGCATTCTATATTTAAGTCCTAAGTCTGTCTCAAGATACTCATCGTTTATTTTAGAATCGTATACGACTTGTTTATTATAATGTCTACACTCAGCTATAAACCTAGGAGAACAATCATGCTTTCTTTCTATAGGTGTATAATAATACATAATAAATCTATTAAATAGATCCTTTGTAGGTACTTCATAATATTTAATCCACTCAGAGTCTTCACCTTTATTTTCTGAGTTAGTAAGCACCATTATATGATATCCTTTATACTTATTAGATATTTTTTTAATTTGAGCTTCTGGAATATTACGACAATTCTTAGTAGAATATAGCATAATAGTTCTTAACCAGCCAGGGAATAATGCAGGTCGTTTAAGTCGTTTTAATCTAGAAAATAGTATTTTCTTTTTGTAATTAATACCATTAAGAGTTACTGGGTCATAAACTCTATCATCTTGAAGTATCCACACATTTTCTTTTGTATTATCTTTTATTTCTTTATCACCACAAGCCATATGAAAGATATTATCAAATATTAATGTTTTATCTTTTGTTGATAATACACCACCATCAGTAAAAATAATATTAGATCCTGATACTAGTCTAGGTCTCTTTTTAAAAAGAGTATTTTGCTTTATATCTTCAAGTTCATTAGTATTAAAATCGTATTTCTCTTGAATAGCCTGAACAAACATATTCATATCTATATCTTCAGCTAATAATATACCAACTTTAAAATGGTTTTTTAATATATGGTAGTAATCAATGACTTCAAAAGTATGACCACATATGCCGTGGTTGTTATTACTCCATGAATAAGTCAACCATAATTCATATTCTTTAGGTAATTGTAGTATTTTACTCATCCTAGCATTCCCTGTATCATCATATCGTTAGAGGATAATGTATAATTAGAAAGACCATTACTCTTAATATCATTATATCTAAGAGTAACAGAGTCTATTATATTCTCTAATTCCTCAATGATTTTAATTTTCTTAGAGTAATAAAAGGCTTCCGGAATTATTCTATTATTAGTATCACGTGAGCTATGTACATATACTATTGAAGATATTAATTCAAATAAATCTCCACGACCTATATAATGTTCTTTCATTATAACATTATCTCTATTCCGATATTTCGAGAGTCCTAAGAATGGATACACTCCTGATACAAAGGTTTTATCTCCAGACTTTATAATATCTTTAAATATAGAAAAGTTTAATTTAAGGTAATTGAATACATCATAGTCCTGATAATCATATGATCCATAGTATGTTACACTTCTGTCATTCTTATATCTAAACATAGGATGAGGTACATCGGAGAATACATGAACATCTCCTGACAGGAATTCCTTTACATTATAGAACGATTTAATATCAACTAATAGAGTTTTCTGGAGATCAAGACTATATAAATTAGTTACATTAATTGATTTAATATTCTTTGGAGAAATAGAGTATTTTGATCTTAAGATATTGTTAACTAAATTTAAATCTTCTTTTGTGATTCCTGCTATGTATAGCTCAGTTTTGAGGTATACTGCATACTCAAATGCATAGAATAGAGATCCATTTATCTTATTATGTATTTGCCATTTATATACTACACCAATTCGCCTGCTCATTATTAAACATTTAACATCATATGACTTTTTATAAATTTGTCAGCTTTCTCCGTAACCTTATCTTTATCTGTAAGAGTCATTATCTCTTTAAAAATATTAGAAAATTTAGAATTTAGATGGGATACTCTAGCAATCTCATCTTTATAATTTAAATATTCTTCTAACTTGTTAATAAGCTCTTCATCACCAGTCTCTAATATACTTAGGTATACTTCCTCTCTATTACCATCATATATAAAGTATCCTTTAGAATTTAGTTCATTATTAAGGATAATCCATGAGTAGAGTGCTACACCTGAAATGGATGCAAGTTCGGGTGTTATTAAAGCTCTAATTCTCCTAATCTCTACCGATTTAACATTCCCAATATCCTCAGGGTCTATATCCTCTACAATAACTTCTGACGGTAAAACTTCAAGAGTTTGAAGAGTTTTAGGAATTATTATATTTTTACATCCGTCGTTTAAACTTGTTTTAATCCTTTCAGCTGCCATTACAGAAAGCTTAAGATATTGTTCATTTGTATTAACAATATTATCTAATGTATTAGAAGTAATACCCGTAACTTGCCAATGTGTTCCACTATCTCTAACTAATGCTAATTCATATATCATTTGTTTTTTTCTCCAATTCAATAATTCTTTTTTCTAATTAAACAATGGTACTATTATGCAGTGTAATTACACTCGCAATTATTATTACAAGTACAGACAGAATTACAAGAACAATCGGAATTACAAATGCAATCCTTCCTAACAATTTCATATTTTTCATAGATCGACCTAGCGTAAATGTCAGGACCCGCCCAATCAGTAGCATCAATCAGCTCCCCATCTCTATCAGCCATAAATCCTTGCCCACCGGTAACTTTGTCTACCATAAAGTATAATTCCTCTACATGATTATCCGTAATAATAGTAGATGTTGTATAAGGAGTTGGTTGGGTGACGGTAAAATCATGATACCTATGTTCATTCCATCTAGTTAATTCTGCTCTAATCTTTTGTCTTACCTCTTCTAATATGTCAACGTTTATAGGAGCTCCTTCAGCAACATTAGCCGTAGTAGTTAAGGGTCTATTTGTTAAACACCCACCCCTTGATCCTAGACCGTCACGACCAGTACTGTAACCCTCCCAATTAGCCACACAATTGTGCTCTAGACACGACATAATTATCTCCCCTGATTCTTTATACTGGATACAACCGCTCTATCGATTTCTCCAAATGTTTTAAAATACCCACACTGATTATTTATATATCTGTCCGTCCATTGCTCCATGAAATTAGACTTCACTGAATTGTCTAGTGAGGATACAGGGCAAATCATACAAGTTGTTGCAACACAATCTGTACATGTTGTTGGTACAGTTTTAATATAATTTGCATATTTTTGAGTTTCAATACCTAAATTCTCGACCCATTCTTTATCCATTATAGATCCAGAGCCCATTGATTCTTTATTAGGGGAATATAACGAGCCATGACAAGCATAAGATTTTCCAGTTACATCTATAGCGACCATATTAGCACCAGAGGCGCAATGTACTTTTTGTTCATTACCATCAAACCAAGAACATAAAAAATGATCATGTTTCTTATAAAACTCTATTTCCTTTTTTGCTACTCTAAGCATAGCTGACCGAAATGTAGCTACAGATTCTTCAAGTTCAACATCAGGTAACTCATTCACATAATCTATTGTAGGTGCGTATGTTACCGCCGCATGCCCATCTAATCTATCATACAAAGCTTTATAGGAATCCCATGTCTCTTCAATATCTTTCATAGATTCTAAAGGTACAGTAGCTTTCATAGATACATTTATATTTTTTGTAATTAAGTATTCTAGATTAGCTAATACTCTTTCTGTTGTATCTGTATTCACACCCTGAACTCTATACTTTTTATTAATAACTTCACCGTCCCAAGATACCTGGATTCTAAATTTATCTAGAGCAGACTGTGGTACGGAGTCTAAAACATAATCCAGTCGTTTTCTATCTAGAGCATTAGTATACATGTGAAAAGATACTAAATCATTATCCCCAAATGTATTCATTATATCAACAATTAATTTACCATTTAATGTAGGCTCACCTCCCCAAAATGATATATTAAAAGCACCAAAACGTTGTATAAACCATTCTGACTCAAGAATTTGATTAATTTTAGCTTTTAAAACCTCTATTTTTACATTACTCAGAGTCTGTTTGTTTGTTTTCAGTCCTTCAAAACAATATGTACAAGACATATTGCAAAGAGCTGTAGTTGTAATCTCAAACGAAAACTGATTTCTTTTATTATTAAGCATTAAGTATATCCTCTAATATGGAATCTAACTTCTCATCTGTTATTTTTTCTTTTTGTGGTTCAATTACTCCGATAAGGGCATTTGCTAATTGGGATACTTTTAAAGCTTCTTCCTGGAATTGAGGTATATCAGATAAATGCTTTGCAGCTTCAATAAGATTAAAGGAGGCATTGGCCAAATGTTTATTTACATCATTTATACTATCACGAATCATGGAATTCTCTCCTTATTATATCTCTAGGTATCAAAGGTAATATTTCTTTTGTTTTATCATAACAATATTTATATATATCACAAAGTTCGGGTATTGGTCCATTCGACTTAATTTGCTCATACATGCAACCTTTATGACAATAATCCTTTACACGACAAGTTGAGCATTCAGGCATAGAGTAAAACTGATCTATCTTCTCAGCTGCTTCTTTATCCCCAGTAAATCTGTCACATGTAACGGACTCTCCAGTCTCTGTTAATGCATAAAGATTTCTTCCTACACCACACCCTTCAGCTGTAAATCCTTTATAATGATATCTTAATATATCACGAAGCCAGGATAGTATAAAATTAGGCATATCCTCCGTAATATTATTTTTGTACCACTCATACATTTCATCAATACCGATCTGGAGAAGTTTAACTGATTCCGGAGTCCATGTCCCTCTATCTCTAACTAATGTTAATCCAGGATTCATTCCAAAATTTCGAGTTATATATAAATGATTTTCTAGTAAATTATAGTCAGATCCGGATATCATAGAATGACATTTTAATCCAGAAAACAATTCTCGTTTAGCGTATAATACATCTAAAGAAGATAGATTGGAATCTCTAATAGGTCTTCTATCGTTTTGCCATAAGCCATCGAATGATATTGATATCTTAACATTTTCTTTTAAAAGATAATCTAGTATTCCAGGTGTTAGGGATATCCCATTAGTAGGCATAGCTAAGGCATAATTATCATCAACTTTCTTCATTGTTGATATAACTGACTTAACCATCTTCATCTGGAGAAGAGGCTCACCCCCGAAAAAGTCTATTTGTATAAGATCATTAGGGTGCTCAAGTCTAAGTTCTTTAAATTTATTTATTATAGAATCATGAGATAAAGTATTCTTAGACCACTTATCCATTCCACAATATGAGCAGTTTAAATTACACCCTTCTGATAATAGAACATTTAATGTCTTAATAACGAATTAACCTCTAATATACTTTTTACTAAATCCATAGAGTATACAGAGGCAAAAGACTCAGCATCTTTAGGAAGACACGGCCCACCAAATCCATACTTACCATCTGGACCAGGAACATCAAAAAGACCTGTACCCATCCGTGGTACTCGCTCTAGTACAGATACTATTTCTTTGTAATCTATACCCTCTATCCCACATACTTTATATATCTCGTTTAAATATGTTATTTTTAGGGCGTTGAAGGTGTTCATAGTATACTTTAATATACAAGCTGTTTTTATATCTGTTAGATGTACATTCTTTGTGGAAACCTCAGAATATTTCTTAAATATAGCTAAAGTATGCTGTGATGTAACAATAGAATTTGATCCTATTATTAATACATGAGGGTTAATGAAATCATGGTGGGCCGTTGCTCTAGACAAGAATTCCGGTACACATACTATATTATTAGAGTACCCTTTAATTAGGTCTGGAAGCACAGTAGATTTTATTATTATAAGACCAGAGTACTCAAGTTCTTTTAGATTCTCAAGTGCATTTAATAGTATTGTTGCTTCTATTTTACCGTTTACTGTAGGTGTTGGGAGGCATACAAATATACATTCTGTATCCATCATATCTTCGATAGATACATCATTATATAAAGGGTCCGATATTATTTTATCTGTTTTGGTAAACCCTTTATCAACTGCTTTCCCAACAAAACCATAACCAAGAATACCAATCATTAGGTAATAACTACCTCTATTAACTCAGTACCTTCAGAAGTTTTAGATACTACAGCCTTTCCTATAATAGAACCAAATGAAGGGTTATTATTAGAAACCCCTGTACCTCTCCCAGATGATATAATAATGTCACCTTTATCAACTGGTCCTTCTACTTTAACAGGTACTCTTCCTCTTAGTGCAACAGTAGCTATAAATTCACCTGAACAACCAGAATTCATTAAGTATGCAGGATTTTCAGAAACGACTCCTACGATTCTAGAATCCATTATCCTATCTGATTCTGTAACCTCAAATTCACCACCTAAGGATAATACTGTACCAACTTCATATTGTTTATCAGCAACATAGTTTTCCGCTAAATCTGCATATCGGGCTTTAGTTGCTGTACCAGTCATTACACCACAACTAAAAGCCCCTGAAGCATCTCTGTATACTATGGTATTTGCTGTATTTATTGAAGTAGCATCAGACTGTATAGTATAGTCCCCACCCGCAGATCCAGATACAGACACCCCGTTATTATTTGTGGAATGCATAACCACCGATTTTACATAGGCACCAGAGGTATCAGTCCCTAGTGCTATCGTCTTTCCAGTAGTATCAATTGAATACGTCGCCTCATCGGAACTATTATTCATTGTTACCTCGCCGGTCACATCTCCGGTTAACTTAATAGTATGGTCCCAGGCTGTAAAATCGAGTGTACCATCATCAGTTTGATATGTTACAGCAATACCCTTTTCAGTATTACCACTAACCATAGCACCAACAACATCTTCTATTACCTCATCGTTCAATGATGTATTAATATCTATATTAGTTTCATCTAAGTCAATTGTAGTAGCATCTGATGTAATTTTTCCTGTTAACGTAATAGTTGGTTTTCCGGCAATGATATGGATATCATTAACCCAATATGTATCAACCACCATAGGACTACCAGCATTATATTGTTCTGTAGTAATTATGTTACCATTAGATTTTGCATTGTTAAGATAATCTTTTTCTGTAGGTATTCTAGTGCTACCCGTTATTTGCATACTTTCATATTCTACGTCAACACCTTCATGTTTGTCATGAGTTGCTGGGGATTGAACAAGCATAGACTTGATAACATCCTGTGTCCATAACTTAAATGTAGTAGGTTTGAGTTCATTATGCTGTGTATAATTTCCAGTAGAATCAAATACAGTATCCTCACCTATTTGTAATTCTTTAGTGAATTTAGAAATACCCTGAAGGGCTACATCAGATGTTACTATTTGTTGATCAATATTAGCAAGTTTTAAATACCTTAAATCTGTATCCTCAGTGCCATATATAAATTTAGTACCTTTGATATGTCCATATACATCTAATTTAGCAGAAGCATCTGCTGTCTTACCTATACCTACAGAACCATTTGTTGAAATGCGCATTTGTTCAACAAGAGGAGCATCAGGGTCAGCTACTATTTCAGTAGCTGTAGGCTCCCTAAAGAATAACATATTATCGTTACTAGAAATACCAGCAGTTGATAATGTTAAAGGTCTAGCTATAGCATCAGCACTTTTCTGACTAAACATATCAAACATACCATCTCTTCTAAGATAGACATTGTCTAATGTTTCGCCTTTTGATGATTCATATAAAGTATTTAATATAGTTATTAAAGTATTAATACCAGTTTCTGGACTACCATCACCAGTTACTGGATCCTGTCGAGTGGTGGAGTTCGCATTAATTATGTCTATACCAGTCCAAGATGGATCTCGAAAATATCGTAGTTTAGAAGTTTCATAGACTTCCTGGGTAACTAATCCAGTAAGAAAATCATTTTCAGTAGGTACTCTAGTTAGTAGTACTCCAACATTGGATTGGTATGACGCACCTCCTTCATTCCATCTTGCTGATGCGCCTATTCTTTCATAAAAATTTGCATATCCGTGATCATATCCTTGAGCGGCCGACGACAATGAACTATTTTGCCATGTACCTGCTTGTATTTTACTTAGTGGAGCTCCGTGCTCATTTAGTGAAAAATCAACTTTAGATTTAATTGAATTTAGCGCGTCCGTAATATTGTCTGAAAGATTAACATAACCCATTGGGTGATCTGTATTATTGCCAGATGTACCTGCATTATTAGGAGTATCTGGTATTGTTTGTAGAAACTCTGCTTCACCAAAACCAATATTTGTTCTATGCTCCATTAAAAGTGTAGTTATATTTTTATCATCAGGTAGTGTTGCAGTATTAACATGGTTAAGACTTAAAAGATTTCCATTACCTTGATAAGTATCTATTTTTTTAATAGCATCTTCTAGGCAAACAAATCTACTTTTTTGGTAGCCATTTGCTACGGTGGCAATATTTAATGGGTATTCAGTATCATCAAATAATAAGTAATTAGGAACAGAGCCTCTTTGAATTTGGAAAAGCTCATTAATACCCCCACCAAGTGTTTGTGCTGTTGTATCAAGATGTATGGATGACGAACCTGAACCACCACCTAATATATCTATTCTCAGCTGATTTACTTCTGATACTATATCAGGTACTACAGAATCACTTAAAGTTATGAATTGATTTAAAGAAGTCGATTCATTTGGTATTACACCATATATATTAGTCTCAGTAATTTTACCTAGCGAGCTATTAGTAATATGAATTCTTAAATCATTTACATTGTTAATCCCACCTAGATTAGACCCTTTAATAATTAATATTTGTCCACTAATATAGGATGAGGGGGAGTTATCACCCGAGGATGCAATTTCACAAGTGTAAAAAAATCTTTGAGTCCGTGATATGGTGTTACCAGCCTGAATAATTGTCGCAGATGGGATAGATTCTGATACCTCCCCAATTGGGTCAGAACAAGTGTTGGTACTTGATGCAACACAATCTGGATCAAAATTAGGATTTGCATATATAGTTATGTCAAATGTAGCACCTGTTCCCAAAAGATCCGGCTCACTTGATGGATAAAAACCTCCACGATCATAAATAGCTGAGACACCGGAATATTTTCTAACAGCATGGAGAGTCATAACTTTAGTATCACCCACGGATGATGAAATTTGATTAGTATTTACTCGCCATTCCTCAAAAGTATTACCTTGAGTTACTATAAACTTAGACATCTCTTATTTCTCCAATATTTTTGTTAAAATGGCTTTTATCTCATTTATATCATTTTTAATCTCTATCATTTCATTCTCTTTTGCTTTTGCTTGTTGTTTTAATCTATTATACTCTAATATTTCATTTGAGTTTGTATTAACTATAGCATTTGTAGAAGAATCCCTATATAACCCTTTATGACCTTCTACTGGAATCATCCTCATACTTGAGCTGCAATAATTCTTAAATCTTTACATGTAGGAACTCTAGATGTATTAGTCGATTTAGATACTATTTTAATAGCGAATATAGAAAAATTAGAAGCTACTTCTATGTTATACTCAACTTCTTCATATTCACCTGAGTCAGAAACTGATATATCCAGAAGTGGTGATGCTTTAATCCAGTTCTGTAAATCTATCTTATCAGCTTCAAGATGTGTACGGTAATAAACTTCAATATCTGTAAAGGAAGGTCTGTTAACATCTAAATACATTCTAATAGTGTCTGATTCTGCTTTTAATTTAATATTTTTTGTAACATATTTAGCTAGTGCTTCACCATTTTTAGGATCTGTTTCAGGGAAAATAGAATTAGTTCCAGGTGAATTAATTCTATTTTGTATAGCAGTAACTGAACATCTTTCTAAATCTATTATCGGTGATATATAATCTTTATCAGATGATAAAATTACTTTAAGGGCAACATTTGCAAAGTCTGAATCTGTAATACCGTTTCCTCTACGACCTATCATCATTTGAGATGGTAATGTAACATTCTCATTAGGTACTATAGGAAATGTTACATTAGCAGCTGGATATGGTTGACCAATATCAGCTGCAGATGAGCCCTTATAAGTACTCATCCCCCATTGTATATTAGTTGATGAGAATTTTAAAAATTGTAGATTAGGATGAATAACATTATATAATATATTTTCAGATATATATACATCTCCACCACCACCAAGATCTGTGGCCAAGGCTGTCTGGGAAACACCACTGTTATCCATTATCGATACCCTAAATGAATCTTGATCTGCTATATATACCTCTTGTGGTGCTGGTGCACCGAGGGGAGTAACTTTATTAATATTAGCAACATCTATTCCTCCAATTTTCCCAGACGCATCACCAGTTACACCTTTTATAATAACCCAAGTTTTATTCGATGATGATGAACTAAGAAACCCATGATTTTTGTGATGTACTGTAATCCAATTTTCACCCTGTATAGTAGTAATAGGATTATTATATAATCTTGTATTAGGACTAGAAATATCAGTAGTCTTAAGATTAACAGATGCCAATGGACTAAATTTAGCTCTATTAAGTGTAAATTTTAAATCCTTATTCTGATCAGGTGTCCAGGTAGAAGCATTTTGTGATGTAAATAATACACCTGCATAAGGTTGTTTAGATATACGTTTCTGGGTACCTATATCCTCACCTCCTATAGAAGCATAATAGCATTCATAGTCAATTGAGTTAGCCATTACAATAAAACAATATTCCACACCTGATTGAAGATATACAGGAGAACTAAATTCAAATTTAGTTCCCGCAGTTCCAGTTCCAGATTCAGTGACTGAATCAACTGACGGCTGAAGAGTTACATTTGAAAATGGTATAATATTTTGAGTAGGTATTCCCTGATTCATCTCTCTAATCTGAAGTGTAACAGGAATAGTATCTGATTTAGTCTTAAAATAAAGATCTATTGAAGTAAGAAATAATCCTTCAGGGTATTGGTCAGTATCAATAAGGAAGGATTGTGCTAAAGGATCCCACCATCTTGTTCTTGTTCTTCTAGATGTGGATACTACTACTCTATCATCAGCAACTTCTCTTTGTTCAATTTCAGTAAGTCTTGTTGAAATAGTAACATTTTCTTTTGTTTCTAATAAACCTCTTGCTGTATACATAGTAGCAGCAAAAGTAGTTTCTACTGAGGTTGCATCATCAGGGTCTTTATCTGTTAATTTAAATCTTCTAGTTCCAGCTTTAAATCTTACAGAGTCCGTATTTGGGAGCCAGAATGAACCTGTAAGATTTCCAGAGGCATCTGTTATTAGTTCTATAAATGAAGCATCAGATGCTGTAACCTTATTATTATGCTCTGCAGCTTTTTGTGGATGCTCTAATTCACCATTTCCTGATGTAAAATCAGCTCCATAATTTGACACCATATCAGTCATAATCTCGTCATCGGAATCCGTATAAGATATATATTCCTGATCTTTAATAGTCCAATTAGATATATTCTTATTATCAAAATAAGCATACATTTTAGTATTAGGTTTTAGTCTAGAAGCATTAAATGATACTCTGCGTGATCTAGCAAATGGTGCGAAATTAACCTCTACTACTCTTTCACCTATATTAGTTGTCATAGTACCAGGAACAACAGCAGTTTCAATTCCTGTTCTGGATTGTTTCTGTGTTGTTTCAGTTTCTGTAGTAGTTGATTGCCAATTACGTCCAGAACCAGATACCCATGAAGTAGAAGTAGACCCTGTCCAATTTGTCTGCCATGAATTCCAAACTGTACCTAAAGCATCTGTAGCATCTAATATACCCATTAATGCATCATAGATACCAGTTTGGTTAATAACTAATGTTGGTCTATTAATAGTATCTTTCCATTGATCTGATGAAGGTGATAGTGTAATTTCACCAACCCAATCAAATATATCGTAAGGATTAACATTAATAGAACCTGAGGCTTTATCCTGATCAAATAGAACTTCTTCCGCCCAAGGTAATGTAACAAGATCTCCTGTTTTAGTACCGTTAGGGTATGTTGTAGTGGCGACCGTGTCAACCCCATATTTTAAAGCTACATTCTTTTCAACAAATAAAGGTCTAAGTGTATGATTTACTCTATCTATAGCTGCTCTATATTCCGGTGATAATACATTACCTGATTTATGTGTATTAAAGGAATCAACTAAGAAACCTGATTTTACTCGTCTTAATCCAGTTGCATCATAAACGTCTTTATTAACAGCTTCTGATTCTAATAAAGATAATGCTGTATAATATTCTAATGAGTTAATACGTTTCTCTAGAGAGCCTATATCCCTCATAGTATATCTACGATTATCTAATAACCTTAAATTAACATCATCAAGTGAAAAAGTATATGCAGGTATAGCAGCATGATAAAGAACCATAGATTCTTTCGGTGTATCTGGTAATTCAGGACTTAATGAAGATACACCTTGTGTTACCCCAAAATTACCTGTTTTATCTAAATATATTTTATCTAGTCTAGAAGTATAATATCTTATATTAGTAGAAAAAACAGATTCAGGTAATGGACATATTGTTGGTGTATCACTTCCGATATCTGGTCTAAAATCTACACAATCTCTTAATTGAAGTCTAGCTGAATCGGTTGCTGAATCAAAGGATGGTATATTGTCATAGCTAGAAACCGAACTACCGTCCCAGTAAGAGTCAACGGAGGAAAAGTATTTTCCAGAAGCAGGTGTCCGACCTACCCAAACATTATATTCTACTACTATTATGTTTGTTGGTATGAAATTAGAATTTCTTTTTAGATTTACATAACAATTATCATAATAAGAATCTGTCTGTCCATCATTAAATTCATAATGTTCAGTAACGTCTTCCCAATATGTAGTATTCGGTGGGGTAATACCTTTGGAATCAACATGTATAGAGTGGTACACGTTAGTTAAAGAATGGCCATATGGTTTTGAGAGACCTAAAGTTGCAGGAACATCAGATGACCCCCAAGATCCAAAAGAGTCAAGTTGAGCAGTGGAACTCGCACTAATTGTGCTTATGTGACCTCCGGTGGTACCATCTGAAAGACTATTAACATCCACTCTTGTTATTACGGAGTAAGACCGATCGGTTATTCCGTCCGGTTCGTGTTCCGCCAAATTGGTATGCCATACATCTAATATTGAATTATCATTTCCTCCAGTACCAGAAACTAACCAACCGTCAGGGTCAGAAGCACTATAATTCTGATCGTCAAAATATAGCACAGTACCGTCGTACTCATCAACAAGCACAAAGTAACTCATCCACAATGGGTTGAAGGTTACACCTGTAGGTAGACCCTGAAATCGTAAAGACACCAAAGTATTACTGCCTGTTCCTGTAGACTGAGGATTTGCCGTTAGTTTCATAAGAGAACTATAACTAGAACCAAAGAAAGGAGTTGCTACAGTACCAGTATCACAACTTTTTATAGCATTATAGGGTAATTTGAATACTAAGGACTTTTTCTGAGGATCCTCAAGAACTGCCTTTGGTGTCGCTCCTGTTGTCGCTCCTGTTAAAATAAAATTAGCAGTAAAATCATGAGATGCATCAGTTCCTGTATAATTAAGCTCACAAGATTTTGCGTCTGAAAATGGTGCAATCCCTCCAGAAGGAAGTGTAAGATGGTCTACAACAATACCAGATGCTGGAAAGGTTATCGTAGTATTACTCTGAAAAAATGAATAGGCAGCTGAATTAAAAATACAGGCTGTATTATTGCTCTTAAAACTACCATCAGCTGACGGGTTATTTTGTGTAAAAATTAATTTTTTAGTATCAGCATTATATGATACCACAACAGCTTTAACAGTATAAGCCCCCTCAGCATGTGAAATATTCAATTCAAATTCTTCACCACGGTGAAGTATACCAAAGAGTGCATTAGATTGTGTTGCAGACATGGTTGAGTCTAATGTAATGGACATTTGATTTAAATCAACATCAAACAACCATACACGGTAGTCTGTCGCGTTTAATTGTCTAATAGATCTTACACGAGCCCATGCTATAATCGCACCACTACTTTGATTAGCAACTACATCATCATATATGGATATCTGCTGAAAGGTTTGGATATCGGGTAACCCTGTTACATCTGTAATATCAATATAATTACCAAAATTCATCTGTACTTGAGCATTTTCCTGGTCTTCTGTCGCTCGAGCTTTATCCAATTCCAATGTTTTAGTAGCTAATGTTTCTATCTCATAACCATGAACATAAGCTTTAGCAGGCTCTAATTCAATGTTAAATTTTTCATTATCAGAATTTTCAGTTATTTGAGCCATAAACGGTTTTACCGTATAATTACCCGACTCATCATAAGTTCTTCTAGCTAATGTTTCTTCTATAATGGCATAATCAGTAGCTCTAACTTGTTTTGTAACTATTCCATTTTCTATTCTAACTAATAATAAAAAGTCATCTTCTGTACCATCAATATCAGAATTTAAAACAGTTTTAACTAAGCTTGTGGAAACCTTATATCTGTGTGCTCCGGGAGCATTCTCATTAGAAGATCCTGTGGCGTTATCGTTTAATGATTCATCCTCTAAAGATGTTGCAATTGATTCAGTTATTTGAAGACCTATATCAAAATTCGAGGTGTTATCAGTAGAAGAGAAAGGGGATATAACTACCTGATCTTGCTGTACAACAACAAAAAGGCTTTTAATAAAATATATACCTTGCTCTATAAATGCTAGAGTACCTGTCCCTATTGCATTAAGTTCTTCAATATTATTTGTAGTATCCTCTTCAATATCCGGTGATATTACTACTGTTTGAGTCACTAACGTAGAGACTATTATTTCTAGGTCTAAATTAGCACCAGTGGTATCAGAATATTCAAAAACTTGTCGCTGACCTCCTGTGTCAGTAGTGGCAGATTTTTGGTATTGTATATACAAAGTATATATGCTGTCTACTAGATCAACAGCTATAATTGTAGCAGTTAATACGTCTGACGTATTAGCAGGGTCAATAGATGAAATTGATTTTCCTATTATACTACTAATATCAAAACCGGCCGGGAATGAATTAATAACTCTGACATAATCAACATCTTTAACAGAAACGTTACCAGGAATAACCATAGAACCATCTTTAAAAAGATGATTACCTACCTGTGATACTTGGTTCTGGAGTGTAGATTGTATTTGAGTTAATTCCCTAGCTTGTACCGCATGAGCAGGCCTAAATAATATTCTATTATATTTTTCTTTTGGTGAAAGCTCTCCAGTTGATGTAGGTGTTTCGAAATCATCAAAATATGGTGCTATATTAAACTTTACAGACATTAGATTTTCCTATTATATTTCTAGTACTAAATTTATCGTTTCTGTTTGTGTTTCCGATCTATTAACAGGTGTTCTATTATCTAGAAATATTATATCACCTGAAAACCTTTTAACATCATCGTACAGATGATTAGCTTTCTCATCACCATCATAAGTACTCGGTGGAGCAATAAAGGGTGTAGTACCAACAGGAGTAGTACCATAAGATTGATTTATACCGGGTAGTCTTACAGAAGTACCATAAGGATGTGTCGATCCATATAATATAGGTGAAAATCCTGTTAAGTCATTCTGATGATATTTTATATAGGCTGTATGGGTAGTGGTACCACTAACAGTTTCAGAAATAGTAACTTTATCATCAATAATACCATAAACAATATCACCAGACCACGCTGATGGAGCTAATTGAAAGAATTTTCCTGTTAACCAAGAATCAACATCAGATACATCATCAACCTGAAACTTCAGAGTTTTAGTCAATGCATAACTAGGTCCTTCTAGAAGAACATTAGCTGAATCAGTTGGATTTTTAATTAAACCAATTTGTCTAAATGAACCGTCCTCTGCTATAAAAGCATCACCTTCAGACATCATTAGTTGCGCAGACACTGAAACGAAATGAGCTCTTAATTCATTTGTAGGATTGTAACCAAATCCACCTTCTGGACCAATAACAACTAATCCAACTGCATCTGTAACTAAAGCACCATCTTGGTAAACTTCTACATGAGCTTCGGTGTAACCACTTCCTGGATTAGTAACAGTAAATCCAGTAATAACTCCACCAACTGGACTTATGTTATCTAACACACAGCCAGACCCATCCCCAACTACCTTAGCAGTAATAATTCCTGTCAGATTCTCGCTACCACCACCTACGGCTACTTTAACATTATATATAGCACCATCTATAGCATCTGGATAGGTATTACCTCCATTCATTGTCCAAGCTTCACGGTTATTTTTAGTTTCTGTAGCAGTAGCACCAACTAGTGAGTCTATATCCGGAACTGGTATAAATGCAGATGAGACATACTTATAATATTTTTGTGGGATAGTATATAGTTGTTTCCATATATAACCATCAGTACATTTTCTAATTGTACCATCGGAATGATGAATAGTCCCGTTTGTAGGAGATATAGAACTTGTTGAAGCACCAGGAACTAAACACATCCATACAGTATAGTTATCATCCATAGCATAATATGGGTTATCAGTTTTAAACTCTAATTGCTCATCCCTATCATCGTATTCTGAAAAATTTTGACCAGAAAAAAGATTATATCTCTTTGTTGCAAAAGCTACAGAGTGCGAGCTTGCAGTAACAGAAGTTGAAGGCTCAAGTTTTTTCATTGATAACATGTTATGCCAGACAGAATGTCGTGTTGCATAATGGTTATCATACAATGTTTCGACATCAGCAGCGGTATCTGCGCCGGCCTCTGTCCATGAATCAGATTTCCCTATAAATAAGTAATATTCATCACCAGTTGAATCTTGATGATTTTTAATTATTTGTTTTGTTGTTTCTAATCTAAATTGACTAGTAATAATAGCGCTCATCTTTGTTCCTTTTGTCTGTATGCTTTAATTAGTTATATTTATATATAATTCTAAAGATTAATATATATTTTATTAGTTCCATGAAGTTTCAGTAGTTGAGCCATAACCACTCTCTCCAGGTACAAGTGGGATAGGATTCGCTTTAGACCTAGGCCCATCGGCATTCCAAGCTAATGGTAGAGTTTCATCTGGCCAAATAATTGAATTCATATTAGAATTAGCTACACCTTTAGTATATTTAATATCCTTATAGCTTGTTAATGTCTCATCATCGTACAATCGATACGTTTGATAAGTATCTAATACATCTATAAATGTTACTGAATCCCAAGCTTTTACTCCACCAGTTAGTTTAAATTTCATTTTATCAAAATATCCGGCCGGACCCATTGTTGCAATGTGTTTGTCATCGTTTATCTCTAAATCAACCGAAATTCCTAAATAGAAAATATCTTTATAACCTTGTAGTGACCAATCATTATGCCAGCCTGGATTATCAAATCTAAGCTTACGATCTTCGATAGACATAAACCCATGTATACCATTATATATGTCATGAAATTTTAATTTAGCATCTACTACTGGGAGCCAGAAATAGATAACTGGTTCACCTCGATCTAATGAGAACTGCAGCATTGGGAATGGAGAATCTGCAGATTTATGTATTGATATTTTATTAAAAAATATAAACCCTGCAGTATGTATTAATCTATTAAAAGCATTATGCCATAATTTAGGATCTACTCCTGTTTGAATTTCATATGAAAATTGCTGATAATAGTAAGAATCCTGTATTTTTTTAGCTGTATCTGAAATGAACCCATCATTAGTAACTGAATATCCTCGTGGATAGAATCTTAGTTCACTGTTCGCCCATATATACTCATCAAACTTAAAATGCCATTCATTATATGAAGGAACTTTAAAATAGCCGAGATTAGGATCAAACGGAAGTAAACCCCAGTTTATTTCACCTAGTGCTTCCATATCTTCCCATGTAATCTCTCTAAATGATGATTTTACTTCATGAAGAGAGATAGTAGGCTGCAATTCTGGTTTATAAGTATTGGCAGGACCAGAATTGGTTTCCATAGCAAACACAAATAACTTAGTAACTTCAATATTCTTTATTTCAGGTATTCTAACAAAATTTACTGAATCACCAGACATGCTGTTGTCATAGGTGGATTTATAACCATTTGCAGCAATTCCAATATATGATGGAGTTTTATTCTCTAGATTATCTATATCCAGATTATTCTTTATAAATTTTCCATCGGATGGTTTAAGCATGTCATCTTTAGGAAAATAGATCTGAGCACTATCATTATATAATACATTAAAAAATGCAGTAATAGAATCTATAGTACCTCGCGATTTGTATAATTCTGTAAGATGTTTATATAAAAGACGTGAATCAGTAGCAAATTCTTTAGGTATAGATTGTCCAATCTCATTCTGTATATTACCTAAAAAATGGTCATCTAGATGATCTAAATCGCGATTATTAAGTATGTTGTTAATATAATATGTAGACTCATTCTCTAGTTCTAGAAACTCTAGATATTTTTTTAAAAATACCTCTAAATCTGGAGCATTAGATTTAATATACTGAGGTAGTACAGTAGATACTTCTGCAGATATATTAAATCGTGAATGATTAGAACCTATTCCGGCCATAATTATCTCTCAGTTGAAGTGGTATTATAATTTATACCTGCAGTTGTACCACCGGTAATCATAGTATCAACCTCACCTACTATAGTAGTGTTATCTACTAAAATTGTTAGAAGTTCATTTCTAATAGGAGCTATATCATTTGAATTAGGTGGTACTGTAACTTCAATATAATCAACTGTAGTATCTACAAGTGATGTGGGAAGAAACCCTTCTAATATTATTTTCCCATTAAATTCATCTATATATCCAATTGCGGGTTGTACCACATCATACGTTAAATTAACTATATTAATAATACGAGTACCTGTATTATCTAGTACATCTTGTAGAGTACATTGTTGATTCTTATAAAAAAACTTTGTAGAGGTCATGATATTATCATTTGTATTAGTAGATTTAATAGGAGCTGAAAATACAAGCTCATATCTAGTTTCCGCTGAAAATACAGGAATAAACCTCTTTTTCATATATACTCTAACTAATGAATTAATAATAGCTGAATCCGAATTATCAATATGTCCTAATACTGTGGAGTATCTAAACACACCGTCAAATCCTTTTAATGAATTCTCTTGATATAAACTCAATGTGTCTTTAATCTTCTCTGATAATTCTATTACAGCCAAATTAGTTTTATTAGGATTGTATTTAAAGAATACTTCAAGATGAAGATAGGTATATGTAGGATCTACTATTATAGGAGTAATAGATACAACATTTTTTGGTTTAAGATATTGGGTTTTCAGTATCTCCTTATCTTGATAACTAAGCGCTTCAGTTTCTTTAGGTGCTATAGTAATATATACTTTACCATAATCTGGTGGATCATTATTCTCACCACCCCAAACATTAACAGCTCTAACATTTCCATAATTAGCATGTATTATTGATCTATAATCATCTGGTGTAACTGCTCTATTCTGTGTAATATAATTTAGAGGAGCATTAAACCTAATAGACTCTATATCTTCCCTTTCTGAACCACCGGATGCAGGAACTACTGTTGTAATACCAACACCCGCCATATTACCATCAATTGAATCCAATAATGCAAATACTTTAGCTCCATTAGCGATATCGTTATTACCTCGCGAAATATACTTTATTTCAATTATATTTCCATCTGTTATTTTAGAACCTATATAACCATCACCAAAGGAGAGTTCATAATCACCATTTTTGTTTTCCTGAATCCAAAAGGTATTACTGGAGGAGTCAAGATTTACTAAGTTAGAAGCTAAAGTATATGCAATTGTAGCTTCTGAACTCTGTAGAGGTATAACTTGTACAATTAAGGATGAAGTATCAACATTTTTATGGGGTATAATATATTTCTCTGGTGAATCTTCGTCATAAACATATTTTATAGTTTTATACTCTCCTTGTAGGATTTGTATATCCTTAAAGGTATATTGACCATCAGTAGAAGAAGAAGCAATAGTCTCATTAACTGAAAATATAATATTAGAGTCATTAACAACTGTTTTGAATCTTGTACCTTGACTCATAACTATGGAGTTATATGTACCATCATCATTAAGAACATTGGTCGGATTAGAAATCTCTATATCTATTGTTGCAGTTGAAGAGTAACAAGATCTTGGTGTATAGCCTAATAACTTAGCATGAGATACAACTGAACTTCTTAATTGTGCAGTATCTAGAAAACACTCATTAACAGACATATTAGCATTAAATGCATTATAGTGAGTTGTATAAGCTAATACATCTAAAAGTGCATTAATAGTAGATCCGTCAAAGTTATAATCAGTAAATTCTGACTGCCCTTTAAGGAAATCCTTTAGGTTATTCTTAATAGATTTGAAATCTAATTCTGAAACATTTAGATTTGACATTAGCGTAATCTCTCTACAATAAATTCAACTGTGGTAGTGGTTTGTTCTGGTGACATTATATTAAATTCTAGTAATATCCGAAGGGCATTTCTTTCTGTAAGATCATTTATATCTATAGATACAATTTCAATTCTTGGTTCATAATTTAAAAGAGATGATGTTATTCTCGATTTAATAGCGGCCGCTGTTATAGAATCATAATTCTCAAACAAATAATCCCTTAAACTTCCACCAAAATTAGAATCAAATACTTTTTCACCTCTCGATGTCATTAATATATTAATAACAGATTGTTTTACAGCTTGCACATCCTTTTTAAGTGCAATATCACCTATGTTTGGTATTAATCTAAATCTTAGATCAATATCACTGTATGTATGTACTCTTGAACTTATTCCCATATCTTTATTTATATCTTTATTAGTATTGTTAATTGCCCATGATTAATCGAACCATCCTTGGGAGTTCTTAGTATATATTTTAACGTTGTGTGTAAAATAATATGAATCATGGGAACCATTTGGATTTTTTTCGGCAACTTGTACAAGAGTTTTGAATTTACCCGACACGAAAGTATACCCGTCAGCTTCAAGTTCTGCGGTTTTTTTGCTTAAGAACTCATCAGCTAGAGCAGCTTGTCTGGTTTTTATTTCTTTTAGTTTCACATTATTTGCTGCCCAGGCCTCTTCGGTGGTCGCTTTATTACCTTCATTAAGCGTCCACCCAAAGTCTATTACAATGTGGTCTGCATAGATTTCATTACCCATGTTGTTCAAAACCTTCCCCGGTCCAGGAATAAAGACTTCACCTGAAACTGTTCTACCTTTGTATGCCCCACTTGCTGACATCTCCATATCGTTAAAAAACCAAAAATGACCATGAGAGTACCGGGTTTCTGGTTCAAAATCGTCTACTAGTAGAATTACGGTGTCCATTCCTACAAATTGTTTATGTTCTTTCACATCTACTATCTTTTTCTGTATAGTAGATGTTTTAGAATTAGCAGGTGATTTTGCTTTTCTTGACTTTTTCATATCAGCTGCGGTTTTAGACGAAGCAGAATCTTGTACTTTTTGCATCTGTTTGGCTACAACACCTACATTAGCGGACACTACTTCACCAACAGCATCTATAGCACCCTTAGCTTCTGTAGCAACTGCTGATATCTCTGACTTTATTTCTTTCAATGCTCCTTCAATAGGAAACGTTGGCATATTAGGTGCCATTGTGATAAGTCCATCAACACCTTTTTGTAGATTAGGTATAAGAGCACATGGGTCTATATCCCCTCCACCATTTAGTGCATCAAGTATCTTATCTAAATCAATACCTTGTTTATCTAATGCTTCTCCCCATTCGTCTTTAAATGCCTTCTTAGCTTTCGCCATTTCTTGTGCTATTGCATCTTTAGCATCTTGTGGAAGTTCTTCATTAGCTAAGTCTTTTGCGTATCCTGCTAGTTTAGATGCAAGTGCCATCATTTCAACTGACATTGGTATCTTAGGGAGTTCAGGTAACTCAGGAAGTTCCGCCATCCAACCCCGAATCTCTGATTCCATTGACTCTTTTAACTTTTCAGCTTCTACTTTAGCATCGGCCGCAAGTTGATCAACCATCGCTAATGCAGAATCTTTAGCTTCGTTTAACTTATCTTGAAGTCCACCTATTAGAGCATCAACATCTATTCCACAAATCATTTATATATTCCTATTTGTTAAGGTGTATCTCAGCACCAGTTACTTCAACATTAGCAGCTGATACAACTGTAAGTAAACCAACAGAATCAATAGCTAATGTTTCACCTACTTTATATGTACATAATCCAGCAACACCAAATTCTAACTTACCACCTACTTTCATAGAAGAGTTTAGAGCAGAGAATGTTCCGAAATTACCATGAGTGGTTAAATTACATTCTTTTGTAGTAGTGACCTGAGTGTTACCTAATATAGTCTGATCCCAATCACCATTAATAGTATGCTTATGATTCTTGAATGTTGTTATAGTAGAATCTTCTCCTATTCGTAGTATCTCCGATTTAGATATATTACCAGTACGATTACCTATAATTTCAAAGGCATCATTACCACCACCATCATCATCACCTCTAGCTCCTATTTTGGTATATCTATTCTGATGTACTTTAGTGGTCATATCACCTTCAACTTCTAGTACATAATCACCTTTAATAAGTTGTCGAACAGATCCATCTATAGTAATATCACAAGCTCCCATAATATATACTTTTTTCTTACCTAATACTATCTCATAATCATCACGGACAATTTTAACCATTCTATCCCCAGTAGGATGGATTTCTTCAAAAGTACCTGACTTATGCTGAGTCATTAGACGTTCACCATCTGGTGAATCATCAACTTCTACAACATGACCACACTCTGATTCATATACATGATTGTAAGGGTATTGTGAATAAGTATCCGACTTAGGACTTGGTTCATCCCAGAGTTCAGGTGGATCGGGAGGTAAGGATTCTACAGTTTTTACATCCGGTTTAGTAGCTTTAGGTATATCTGTTACTTTCATTGCTCTGCGTTGCATTAATGCAATGTGATACTCTGCTTCAAGACCCCTACCTAGTCTATTATAATCAGGTTCACCTACTAACTCAGGATATATACCATTAGGGTCAGAAAATCCTGTATTAGGACTTGGTATCTGTGATGGATTAGATCCGATAGTACCTAGTACAATAGGATCTTGCATAAAGTCATCATTAAATGCTAATACAACCCATGCACCCTCTACTAAGAACTGTGTATGTCCTAAACCGGATACAGATGGTGATGTTGTTGGAAGCATTACTGTAGCCCAAGGTAATGATTCAGTTGGTATTTCTTGCAGATCTGGAGAATGTTTTCCTAGTATACGAACACGAACTCTACCTAATTCTTCAGGATCATGTCTGTCCTCTACTACACCTAATTCAACTTGCATTATTTTTTCACCTTTTGATGATTTATACCTATACCATCTCTAACCAATTCAATAGCCATTTTATATGTTTCACCCTCTGATGTATTAGTAAATATATGAGCGATTGCAGAGATCATATATTTACCACTTGATATTTTATCTGCAGATACTTTATCTAAAGTGGGGATGTTTTGTTGTATCATAACATTAATACAATTTCCACACTCAATTTCCTTAATAGGATCAACTTCTATATTTAATGTAGAAAGGAACATTCTATTGGTATATGATTTTCTAATTAGAAGAGATCTAGGCTCTATAGTAGTAAAATTAGGTAATGAATTCTCAAATGCTTTAGAATTATGATTTAATACATGATGTTTAGCATTTGATAATCCTGATAAAGAATATTCATTTAGTTTAAAATGATCTGATATCATTTCTGGGTTAACAGACTCGGCATTGTTCTTATAATTAAATACTGTATTATTTACTGTTTTTAATGAAATATCATGATGAGTAACATTAGATGCATATGATCCTCTAGACAATAGTGATAATGTGTTGTAAGCTGCCTCTTGTTTTATAGAATCTATATGATGACGATCATCAGTCATTCCTCTTACAGTAGAACCAGCTAAACCTGTATTAAATAATGCTGACTCCCCTATAGTGAATTTAGCTTCTTCAGACATCATAGATTTAATAGATTTAATTACAGGATATCCAGGTCCATTTAGAGTTTCAAATAGGAACAATGGAGCTCCATCTACATCAAAAGCTGATTGGAGAACTTTAGATATAGCTTGATAAGGTTTAATATAAGGGAATACTATATTCATAGTAGAAGCACCACCATCATATATTCTTATAGATTCATTTAAATGGTCAGCATGTATAGAAGATATTATAGAAGTGGAAGATCCAGAATATGATTGTGAAAAGGTAGAGGCTGAATTTAAAAGTTCTTTTGTTGGTACTAACCTAAATTTTATACCTGATACATCAGTACGAATTTTAGTAACATCATGTATATCAATTATATTTAAATTTATAGATCTTTTTATAGAATCTTTAACAAATGTAATCGCAATGCTTTCCTGACCTACAAGAGGTATTCTATTAATTAATCCAGAATCATCATACATACTCATAATACCGGATAAGAAAAAAGAATCAATTGATTCGTATATAGTAAATGATGTTACATTTTCAGTAACATCATACTTATTTCCATTAACTCCAGTAATTATAATTGATAATGATGATAATGAATTGATTAGAGAATCAGTAGCCATAATATTAACTAATACTCTTATTTAATTCTTCTATGAAAAGGTCTGACACCTCTTCAATAAATTCAGGTTTTATTACCCTTATCTTTGATCGTTTTAAGTTTTCTTCCTGCTCTACTTCATAATATGAAATATGTTCTATTGTTGTATGTGTATCACTTCTATTTACTATGTCCCCTGTTGCTTCATCTACAAAATGATGCGGAGCATATATATGTTTTGTTACTGACGCAATATCACAAGGAGCTTGTGAAGTTGTTCCTTGTATAACTTCACCAGAGCTTTTAAAGGTGCCTGATATAGGTTTAACTAGAAGCCATCGTGCTGTTGGGTATATATGTACTATCTGTCCTATTGCTCCGGATTGTGAACCTTCTACGTTTTCACCTACTTGCAACCCTAATGTTGCAAGATCCGGATCATCAGTTATAAAAGCTAGATGGGGATATTTATCATCAATATATTCTAATAATTTTGATGAATCTTTTGGCCAGTGAGTATAATAGTTTGTAAGTTCTGGATTGATTATAAAAAAAGTCCAATAATATTTATCAGTACCGTATAATGTATAAGATACATTATCAGGTCTATATCCATCTGGGATAACATAATGAGAATAAAATGCTATATTATCTAATTGTTTTGATTTTATAGCTACATAACTAGTTATATTAGTTACATTTTGTGTAGTACCAGAATTGTCTATATCATAATCAAATTTTGGGAAATTAGTAAAATAACTCATTAATTAGTATCCTTGGTGAATATGACTATTATATAAAGGCATTAGTTCTTGAAATGTAAGTGATAATTTAATTGATACAGGTTCATTATTCTGTAAAAAGAATGAATTAGAATTTTCGTTATATGTTACAGAACAAGAAGATAGAGCTACTTCAGGCATTTTAGGGAATACAGCATTAACAAATTCTATATTGAATACATCCGGAAATTTTAGAAGAACAGTTTCTTTTTCAGGATACATAGCCTTTCTAAATTGTAGTATTATCGCTTTAGCCACTTTTGATTCTTTTTCAGATTCAGGAACAAAGACCCAGTTAAAGGACCATGATCGTAATCCAACACCTTTAAAGGTCATAAAAGGGTTTGCTCTTAATACTTTCTGTGTTTCTTTTAATTCTTCATCTGCTAATCCAGATACTGCTAATGCTGCAGCACCACCACCTAATCCAGTAACTTTTGTAACAAGACCTGTAATTGCACCTTTACCAATATCTGAAGATGCCATAGCTACTGCAGCATCTTTAGAGGATTTTAACATATCAGTAATAGAGAAATTTGCATCTTTAACAGAACCTACAGCACCTGAGCTTCTTTCCTCATACTTAATAGAATCTTTAAAACTTAAAGCCTTAGTCATGTATAATGCTATATGAGATTCTGTGGTAGCTATAACACCAGTACCTTCATTATTATATCGAGCCTTATGTATATTAAATAATATAGCAGGTGCTTTAGAAGCACCTATAGATAATGGATATCTAAGAATGTTTCCATTTGATTTGGAAGCCATATATTGTAACCTTATAAATATGTGTATTATATTATATTTATACTAATTATGAAAACATATAAAGGGAAGTTCACACCTAAAAATCTAAAAAAATATAGAGGTGATGCTCAGAAGATAACGTATAGATCTATG
>Ga0105349_10000028_pt1 | contig 63946 bp, 62 predicted proteins | sample EN1Hudseemescosm_FD_83661 | JGI IMG/M metagenome (GOLD analysis project Ga0105349, IMG submission 83661) | Methane-oxidizing microbial communities from mesocosms in the Hudson Canyon - EN1B Hudson Canyon | ecosystem: Environmental > Aquatic > Marine > Cold seeps | place: Hudson Canyon...
AGTTTTTCTTTTTGATTTAGATACTGCAACTCTACCAGATCTAACAAACTCTAAGATACTTCCAAATTTTTCAAGTTCATCATAGAGTTTTTGGGTTCCTACTTTTGTACCTGTTTTTTGAATAATAATATGGTCTTCTTCTATTTTTAAAATTTTTGCTCCATATTTTCTAATAATAATTTTTTCAATAAGATCGCCTTTTAAAAACATTTTAGTAGATAATTTATACAAAGCTATTTCTTGATAGTATATTTCATCTTCCTCATAAAGAAATGCTGCCAACACATCAATAAGTTTATTTATATGATTAACAACTTTTATAATTTTTTCTTTACTTGAATTAACTACAATTGTGAATCTACTTACACCCTTTACTTCAGTTGAAGAGACATTCAAACTATCTATATTCATTTTTCTTCTATTGAAAATAATAGTTATGTGATTAAGAAGTCCAGCCTTGTCTTCTGTAAGGACAGATACTGTATATTCCTTACTTTCTTTTTTGGAACTTTTAAATTGATATATACCTTTTTTTTTCATTCTAATCTAATATTTGACACTGAATCTCCAGATGCAACCATTGGAAAAACATTTTCTTCTTTTTCTACTACAATTTCTAATAAGTAAGCATTTTTATAGTCTAAAAGTTCTTTGATAGATTTTTTAAGTTTTGACTTATTTTCTACTTTATTATTTTTTATACCATAACCTTCTGCTATTTTTGGAAAATCTGGATTTTTCATTTCTGTAAAAGAATATCTGTTTTCAAAAAATAGTTCTTGCCATTGTCTAACCATTCCAAGAAAGTTATTATTTAATATAATAATTTTTACACCAATATTATATTGAGATATTGTTGCTAATTCTTGGATAGTCATTTGAATTCCACCATCACCAATTATTGCAATAACTTCTCTTTTTGGTTGTCCTAATTTTGCTCCCATAGAAGCTGGTAATGCAAATCCCATAGTTCCTAGTCCTCCTGAAGTAATATTGCTTTTAGGTTTTGTAAATTTATAATACCTGGATGCAATCATTTGATGTTGTCCTACATCAGTAACTATTATAGATTTTCCGTTAGTCATTTCAGATATTAAATGAATTACTTCTGTCATTTTTATTTTTTTGCTTTTATGATTTAATTCTTTTTTTATTATTTTATTAAATTCTATCTCATCACATTTTTTAAATTCATTCATCCAGTTTTTATATTCATTTTTATTTATAAATGGCAATAAATTTATAAGTGCTTGTTTTGCATCAGCATTTACAGCAACGTCTGTTTTAATAATTTTATTAATTTCAGATGGATCTATTTCAATATGAATAATTTTAGCATTAATTCCATATTTTGATGTATCTCCTGTAACTCTATCATCAAATCTCATTCCTATTGCTATTAATAGATCTGCTTCATTAGTTTTAACATTCGGTCCATAATTACCGTGCATCCCAAGATAGCCTACATAGTTTTTATGATGACAACTTATAGCAGATAGACCTAAGAGAGTGGATGCCATTGGAATTCCAGATTTTTCTGAGAATTGAATTAATTCTTTTTCAGCATTTGAAAGCAAAACACCTTGTCCAACTAAAATCAAAGGTTTTTTTGAATTGTTTATTAAATCAGCAGCTTTTTTAATGGAATCTTTATTCAGTATAGGATAGGGATGATAGCTACGAATTTTTTCACATTTTTTATATGTAAATTTTATTTTTGCAAACTGAGCATCTTTAGTGATATCAATTAGTACAGGTCCTGGTCTTCCTGATGCAGCTATATAAAAAGCTTTAGACATAATTTCAGGAATTTCATCAGCATTTGTAATTTGATGATTCCATTTTGTTACAGGCATAGATATTCCTATAACATCAGATTCTTGAAATGCATCTGTTCCAAGTAAATGTGATGGTACCTGTCCTGTTATACACACGAGTGGAGTTGAATCAATCTGTGCGTCAGCTAATCCTGTAATTAAATTTGTTGCTCCTGGACCTGATGTTGCAAAACAAACACCAACTTTTCCAGAAACTCTAGAATATCCTTGAGCTGCATGGATTGCTCCCTGTTCATGTCTAGCTAATATGTGATTTAATTTGTCCGAATAATCATATAAAGCATCATAAATAGGCATAATTGCTCCTCCAGGATATCCGAAAATAGTTTGAACCCCTTCATTAAGTAAAACTTGCATGATTGCATCAGAACCACTTATTTTTTTCATTACTAGTCAGTTATACATCCTTTAGATGCAGATGAAACAGTATTAATATATTTTTTTACAACTCCTTTATTATATTTATTAGTTGGTAATTTTAAATTTTTAATTCTTTTATCAAATTCTAAATTATTAATTTTTAATTCTATTTTATTATTAATAGAGTCTATTTTAATAATATCTCCATTTTTAACTATAGCTATAGGTCCTCCATCAAAAGATTCAGGTGAAATATGTCCAACTACAAATCCATGTGATCCTCCAGAAAATCTTCCATCTGTAATTAAAGCAACATCTTTACCAAGTCCTGCTCCAATTACTGCAGATGTTGGTTTAAGCATTTCGGGCATTCCAGGACCTCCTTTTGGTCCAGAATTTCTAATTACAATAACATCACCTTGTTTAATTTCATTTTCTATTCCTTTTATAGCATCAAATTCATTTTCATATACTTTAGCAGAACCTTCAAAAATTTCACCTTCTTTTCCTGTTATTTTAGCTACTGCACCTTCAGGTGCTAAATTTCCATATAATATTTGAATATGTCCTGTTTCTTTAATAGGATTTGAGAAAGGTTTCAAAATTTCATTATCAATTTTACATTCTATTTCTTTAAGATTTTCATTAATTGTTTTTCCAGTAACAGTCATACAATTACCATGTAAAAAACCATTATCTAACATATATTTCATGACAAGAGGAGTTCCCCCAATTTTATGTAGGTCTTCCATTAAGTAATCTCCGCTTGGTTTTAGATTTGCTATAAATGGAATTTTATTGCTAAAATTTTGAAAGTCCTCTAATGATATAGCTATATCAACAGATTTACCCATAGCAATTAAATGTAAAACAGCATTAGTAGATCCACCTAATGCAATTGTTATAGCAATCGCATTTTCAAATGCTTTTTTAGTCATTATATCTTTAGGTTTAATATTTTTTTTAAGTAAATTTTTAATAGCTTTTCCTATTGAATTTGTTTCATTTTTTTTATCTATACTTTCGGCAGGGTTTGATGAGCTAAATGGTAAACTCATTCCTAATGCTTCAATCGCTGAAGACATAGTATTAGCTGTGTACATTCCACCACATGCACCAGGCCCAGGTATACTATTTTTTATTATTCCCTTATAATCTTCTTCGGATATTTTTCCTTTAATTTTTGAGCCATAAGCTTCAAATGCGGAAATAATATTTAAATTTTCACCTTTCCATTTTCCAGATTTTATAGTTCCACCATATACTAGAATTGAAGGTCTATTTATTCTTCCTATTGCCATCATTGCACCTGGCATATTTTTGTCACAACCAACAACTGTTATTAAACCATCATAATATTGTGCTTTTACAATAGTTTCTATAGAGTCAGCAATTACTTCTCTTGAGATGAGAGAATATGTCATTCCTTTAGTTCCGTTAGTTATTCCATCACTAACTCCTATGGTATTGAAAATTAAACCCACAAGGCTTTCATTAATAATACTTTTTTTTATTTGATGAGATAGTATGTTAAGGTGCATATTACATGGATTTCCTTCATATCCAGTACTTGCAATACCAATTTGAGGTTTTGACATATCCTCATCTTTTAATCCAATAGCATAAAGCATTGCCTGCGCAGCTGGCAGAGAATCATCTTGAGTTATTGTCTTACTAAATTTATTTAAGTTCATAATAAAAAAACCATTCTAATAAAGAATGGTATTAGACATATCTTCTAAAGAATAATATCTTTATATTAGATTTAAAGTAAAAATAACCATTTTGGATAAAAATCATATTTATCAAACTAGTTTAATTTTTTAAATTTGTAACAATGATTTCTAATGACGCAGTAGTTTTTGGCATTTTAATGGTTGTTTTAGGGTTTGTTTTTTATACTTCAAATTTAAGATCCTCTTTTTGGAAGAAGTTTTATACTTTTTTTCCTGTAATATTATTGTGTTATTTTATTCCCTCTTTATTAAATACTACTGGAATTGTTTCTCCAGAAAAATCAAACCTATATTTTGTTGCTTCAAGATATTTACTACCAACATCATTGGTCCTTCTTACCTTAAGTGTTGATTTGAAAGAGATAAGTAAACTTGGTTCAAAAGCATTAATAATGTTTTTTACTGGGACTGTTGGAATAATTATTGGAGGTCCTATTGCAATAATTATAGTAAAAAACTTATTTCCAAATTTAGTTTTAATAAATCCAGAAGAGTTGGCAAGAGGTATGACTACTATAGCTGGTAGTTGGATAGGAGGGGGAGCTAACCAGACAGCAATGAAGGAAATTTTTAATGTTGATGGAGAGTTATTTTCAAAAATGGTCACTGTAGATGTTTTAGTAGGTAATGCTTGGCTTGCTGTTCTTTTGATTGGTGTTGGAAAAACTGTTTTTATAGATAAATTTTTAGGTGCGGATAGCAGTTCAGTTGAATCTGTAAAAGAGAAAATAGAAAAGTATAACTTGAGTATTGCAAGAATACCTGATTTAAAGGAACTTATTTATGTGCTCACAATTGGTTTTGGTATTACTGGAATTTCTCATTTAATTGCTGATAATATTGCTCCATATCTATTAAATAATTTTCCTATTTTAGAAAAGTATAGTTTAACATCTAGTTTTTTTTGGTTAATTGTGATGGCTACAACTTTTGGAGTTATTCTTTCATTTACTAGATTAAGAGATTTAGAAGGTGTTGGTGCTTCTAAAATTGGTACTATTTTTATATATATTTTAGTTGCTACAATTGGATTACAAATGAACTTATTTACAGTTTTTGATAACCCTGGACTTTTTTTAATTGGATTCATATGGATTTCTGTACACGTGATACTATTATTTATTGTAGCAATTCTTATTAAAGCTCCATATTTTTTTGTTGCTGTTGGTAGTCAAGCAAATGTAGGTGGTGCAGCATCTGCACCAGTAGTTGCAGCAGCTTTTCATCCATCTTTAGCAGCTGTTGGAGTTTTGCTTGCAGTTTTAGGATATGCTGTTGGTACATACGCTGCATACTTATGTGGTATTATAATGCAATCAATAGTTTAATTACTCAGAGAAAATATTGATATTTTAGGTTTCAACTCTCCTCTTAGAAAGAGATTATATTCATCACATGTTAAATATCCTTTATTATCACTAAATGGACATGTTTTATATATTTTAGAAATTTCAGTTTCTGTAATCATTACAGAACTTCCTTTGCAGACAGGACAAATTTTTTTATTATTTAGACATTCAATATATCTATATGAAAATAATTCAGTCAATACATTTTCAATATTTTTTTCTTTTTCTAAAATATTTTTAGTATTTGATAATTCTAAAAATTTTATAGCTTCTTCAGAATATTTTCCTAGAGTTCCCTTCATTTCAATGTATTTATTTAACCAATTAATAGATTGTTTGTATTTATTAATAAAAAAAGAATTTTTACCAAATAAGAATGTAATTTCTGAGGGTACTAATTTAGAATTTAAAATAATATTTTTTAATAATGAATCGGCAGAACTATAGTTTTCTTTCAGTATATAATTTTTTGATGTTTTAATTACTTTGTCAATTTGTGATTTCTTAATATTCTCTTGAGAATAAATAGAATTATTTATATGAAATAAAAGAAACAGCAATAAAACTTTTTTCAATTTATTTCTTTTGAGTGAACAACAATTCCTTTTCTCTTGAAGACTTGAATGTTAAATTTTTTCCTTATGAATGTTGATAAATTGTATTGTAATTCTGAGATATCATTAATTTTTTTGTTGAAAATTGTCATAGAAATTATATTTTTTAAAAAACTATAATTTGAACACATAAGTTTTATTTCATTTTTAAAAAAGTTTTTCCATCTATTTCTGTAGAATTCTTCATGTGAACTACCATCCCAAAGAAAACTTAATTGTACTTCCCCATAATTATATCTGTATATAGCTGAAATCTTATTGTAAAAAAAAATAAAATCTTTAGAGTTTTTTAGATTATAATTATTAATTAATTTAGAAGTTTTATCTAGAATACCAATTGAGTTAGTTTTTTTTTGATATGTATTGATGGAAGTAGAAATTAAAAATTTAATTAGCGATGATTGGCTTTCTTTTTGGACTTTTTTTAAGATGTAATTTTTATCTGCCTTAAATAGCTTGATTTTCATATCTAAATTTAAACATATTTTACTAAATTAGTTACATTGATTTATGTTTGATTTATTATTTAGCATGATAGATTAGCATAGACTTTAAATATTAATAATTTTACTTTTTTTTTTTGCAAGAATTATTAAATTTTTATTTATATTGGACAATAACTTTACTTTAACTATATGAAAAAATTTTACTTATATTTTATACTTTATTTTACAGTTTCTTTAGTTTCATTCTCATCATTTTCACAAACACTAGTTTCTGGTGTAATTGTTGATGGTTCGTCTAACGAACCTTTAATTGGTGCGAATGTTTCAATTAAAGGAACTACAATTGGTACATTCAGTGGCTTGGATGGATCATTTTCTTTTACTGCTGATGTTTCTACATCATCAGTTGTCCTTATTACCTATATAGGTTATGAGGAAATTGAGGTTCCTGCTGGAGGCGATTTGGGTGTAATTAAATTAACAGCTCTAAATATAACTTTAGATGAAATTAAAATTACAGCTGATTATGGAGTAGACAGACGTCTTCCTGCAACTTTTTCTAATGTATCTACTCAATATATTGAGGAGTATGCAGGTACACAAGAAGTTCCGGAACTTCTTAAATTCACTCCTGGTGTTTATACTACTAAAGAAGGTGGTGGAGTAGGAGATTCTAGAATTTATATTAGAGGTTTTGCTCAGGAAAACATTACTGTTATGATCAATGGTGTTCCCGTTAATGATATGGAAAACGGTAGAGTATATTGGTCAAACTGGAATGGACTTGGTGATGTAACTTCTGCAATGCAAGTTGTAAGAGGTCTAGGTGCTTCTAAACTTGCTATTGGTTCAATTGGTGGAACTATTAATATTATCACTAAATCTGTAGATTCTAAAAAAGGAGGTACATACTTGCAGCAAGTTTCTGACTATGGTCAGTTTAAAGAAACAATATCTTATAACACTGGAAGAATGAATGGTGATTGGGCTATATCTGCTTTACTTTCTAAAACAGATGGTAAAGGTTATGTTGATGGTACTTATGTAGATGCGTTGACATATTTTTTATCTATATCTAAAGAATTTAGTGAAAATAGCACTTTTGTTTTAACAGCTGTTGGTGCTCCACAAAAACATGGTCAGAGAGATCAATATTTAAGTCCTGATGAAGTTGATATGTATGGTCATAAGTATAATAGAGATTGGGGAATGCACAATGGTGAAGAATTGAATGGTAGAAATAATTATTACCATAAACCTCATATTGTATTAAACCATTATTATAATGTTAATGATAAAACCACATTAAATACTTCTATTTACGCATCTTATGGAAAAGGTGGTGGATCAGGACCATTAGGTAGTACTTCAAGGTATTATGGAAATACTGATAGAACTTCTGATGGATTAATTGATTGGGATGTTATAGAATCTCGTAATGGTTCTAATTCTTCTAATTCTCCAAGATATGGACTTTCTGGTACAGTTGGATCTGAAACCATTCTTAGAAATTCTGTAAACAATCATAAATGGTATGGAATTCTTTCGAATTTAAATCATAAGTTTAATGATAATTTAGAATTAACTGTTGGAGTTGATGCAAGAACATATCGTGGTGAGCATTTTAGAGAAGTGAGGAATCTTTTGGGAGGTTCACATTGGACAGAATATTATAAATATACTGTTGATTATAGTAGGAATTCTTCTTTATCATCTTACGGTGATGGTGGAGTAAGGGATCATTTAAAATATGTTCATGAAAATTCTACTTCTTTATTTTTTAATAAAACACCTTTTAATCAAAGAATTGCATATGATAATGATGGTATTCATAGATATGCTGGTCTTCACTCTCAGGTGCAATATGATAATGATGTAATTTTTGCATTTGTTGCTGCTTCAGTATCTAGAACTCAATATGTAAGAGTAGATAGAGGAAATTACGTAGGTGAAGAAAATGGTGGAACAAATCCAGAATCAGCAAAAGTCAATATTACTGGACATAATTTGAAGGCTGGTTTTAACTATAATTTTTCAGATAATAGTAATATTTATGTAAACGCTGGTTCATTTTCTAGAGCTCCATTTTTTAATTTTGTATTTACTAATTATGTCAACACAGTTGTTGATCCTTTAGAAAATGAAAAAGCAAAGTCTATAGAATTTGGGTATGGTTATAAAGCTCAAAAATTTTCACTTAAGATGAATGTGTATGCTACAAAATGGGTAGATAAAGGTTTATTATCCCCAAGGGTAACTATTAATGGTGTTTCAACAAGATCTGCAATTAGAGGTCAAGATGCTCTTCATAAGGGTCTTGAACTTGAATTTAATACAAAGTTTACTCCTAAACTTGATATAGGAGGTTTAATGTCATTTGGAGATTGGAGATGGGCAAATGATGTTACAGCTGAACTTAGGTCTGATGTTGAAAATTCACCAATTATTTCCGTTGATGTTTATTCAGGAAATGTATTGATAGGGAATCATCCTCAAACTCAATTAGGGGTTAAAGGTAGATACCAAATTAACAACACATTAGATGTTGGTGGACAGTATATATATAATGCTAAATTATATGCCGATTATAATGTTACTAGTAGAGGGGATGCTGGTTCAAGAAATATTCAACCACATCAACTAGATTCATATGGAGTACTTGATTTAAGAATTGGTGCTAGATTTAATTTAGGTTCACTTGGAGCTTATGCTCAGGTTCAAGGATATAATATTTTAGATGAATTATATTGGGCTAGAGGTATAGAAGGAAGTAATGATTTAAAAGAAGGGTTTCCAAGTTATGGAAGAACATTAAATTTTAGTGTAAAGCTTAATTTTTAATATTTATTTCTATTTGAAATTAAAAAGCCATCTTTTAGGTGGCTTTTTTTTATAATTTATTAATTATTTTACTTTATTTTTGAATTATTATTTTATAATTTGTAACAAAATATTTCTATGAGAGAAGCTACTAAATATTTAATTTTTCTATTTTTTATTTTATCATTATTTGTTGGTTGTAATAGTGCTGATCCTGATCCTGATCCAGTTGCAGATCCATTAGATGATCAAGCTGCATTATTAAATGGAACATGGATTTTAAAAGATGCTTCTTCTGCTACTAAAGATGGTAATGTAGTTTCAGGTTTTGAAAATATTACTCTTACTTTTTCTGGAGGATCAAAAAATGGTGGTAATTATTCAACAACAAATTCTGCTAGTGCTGATGTTTGGCCAAATTCAGGGACTTGGACATTTCAGAATGGAGATAAGAATAAACTTTTGCGTAGTGACAATGTTGTGTTAAGTATATCGCTAACTTCTACTACACTAAGAACAAGTTTTGTTGTATCTGGTGGATTAAAAGAGGGAAATTGGGTTTTTGATTTTATCAAGCAGTAATAAATTTTTAATGTAATGTCAAGAAGATTTAATATTATTCTTGGCCCTTCGCTTTTTTTCATTTTTTATTTTTTGATCCATCCATTTGATGGAATGAATTCTCAATCACATGCTATTTTTTGTAGTGTTCTATGGATTGCAACTTGGTGGATAACTGAGGCTATTCCTATACCAGTAACATCTTTATTGCCATTGGTTTTGTTTCCTCTTACTGGTGGGCTTGATCTAAAATTAACAGCAAGTTCATATGGTGATAAAATAATTTATTTTTATATGGCTGGATTTTTTTTAGCTATTGCTATGGAAAAATGGAATCTTCATAAAAGAATAGCTCTTAATATTATTAATGTGGTTGGTTATAATAAAAAATCTATGGTATTAGGTTTTATGATTGCAACTGCTTTTTTATCTATGTGGTTATCTAATACATCAACAAGTATTATGATGCTACCAATAGGTATTGCTATTATATCTCAGGTTAGTTTTAAAAAAAACATTTTAAATAGTAATTTTGGTAAAGTATTAATGCTTGGAATTGCATATTCTGCTTCAATTGGAGGTTTTGCTACTATTTATGGAACTCCTCCAAATTTAATTCTTCTTTCTAATATTGAAGAGTATTTTAATTTGTCTATTGATTTTTTTTCTTGGTTTATTATGGCATTTCCATTGTCATGTATACTTCTTTTTATATGTTGGTATTATCTTGTTAATTTTTCTTTTGATTTATCATCATTAAGCAATGTGTCTAAAAAAACTATTAGTTCTAAACTTAAAGAATTAGGAAAAATAAAATATGAAGAAAAAGCCGTTTTATTAATCTTTATTGTTTTTATATTAGGTCTTTTATCTAAACAATTTATTAGTGAATTTATTCCTCAAATTGATGATACTATAATAGCAATATCTATAGCTATTTTTTTATTTCTTATTAAGTCATCAGATGGAGAAAATAATTTAATTGAATGGTCTGATGGTGTTAAATTACCATGGGGAATAATTTTATTATTTGGTGGAGGTTTGTCAATTGCTACAGCAATGAAATCAAGTGGTTTGGCATTATGGATAGGTGAGTTAGCTTATAATATTGATTCTTTAGATTTAATTTTAATTGTTTTAATCATAGTAGTGATAGTTAATTTTTTAACTGAAATTACTTCTAATCTTGCAACAGTATCAATGCTTTTACCGATTTTGGCTTCTATAAGTATATCTCTTGGTATTCATCCTTATATTATTATGGTTAGTGCTACAATTGCAGCTTCTTGTGCTTTTATGCTTCCAGTTGCAACACCACCAAATGCTGTAGTTTTTGGTTCTGGTTATTTAAAAATGACTGATATGGTAAGAACTGGACTTGTTATGAATATTATTTCAATAGTAATTGTTTCTTTATATGTGTATTTTATGTTGCCGATGTTGTGGAATATAGATATTAGTGTTTTTTAACTGATTTTAATTAATTTAGTTTCTGAATCTACTATATCTTTTTTATTGTTAGTTGCAATTATTATTGATTTTTTGTTTTTAAAAGTTTTAAATAGATCATAGTAAATATTTTTTCCATTGTCATCTAGGTTAGTTGTTGGTTCGTCTAGTAGTGTTAATTGACAGGTAGTATTTAGCGCAATCATAAGTTTTAACCTTTGTTTAATTCCAGAAGATAATTGGTAGATTTGTTTTTTTTTATAATCATATAATCCCATTTTTTTTATCAATTTATCGTTTTCTATTAATGGAATTTTAAATTTAAAGTGAAACCTTAGGAGTGTATTAATGTCCATTTCTTCAATAAGTTCCTGGTATGGAGCAGCAAATGAAATATTTTTTATAGCAAGCTCATTAGTTAATAGATTATTTTGGAAATAGAAATTTATTTTTCCAGAACTTGGAGCTATTAAAGTGGAAATTAATTTTAAGAAAGTTGTTTTACCACTTCCATTATCTCCGATTATAGCATAGGATTTTTCTTTGAATGTGTAACTAAAATTATTTATAACTTTTTTGTTACCAAAGCTTTTATTTACTTGATCAAAAATAATATCCATAGTAATTAATCAAGTATTCCTTTTATAATACCTCTATCACTATTCTCTAAGAAATTAAGAACAATGGACTTTTCATTAGAATCTTTAATACTACTTTTTATTTTTTTTACTGCTTGAGAATTATTTCTTCCTTCTAGATAAATTATTCTATAAATATTCTGTATTTGATTTATTTGTTTAGATGAAAAATCTCTTCTTTTTAAACCAATAGAATTAATCCCTCTGTAACTTAAAGGATCTTTACCAGCTTTACAGTAGGGTGGAACATCTTTTCTAACTAAGGATCCTCCAGCAATCATTGAATGGCAACCTATTTTTGTAAATTGATGTACTAAGGAGCCTGCACTGACTATTGCAAAATCATCAATATTGACATGTCCAGCGATTTGAGCTGTATTTCCAATTATACAATTATTTTTAATTATACAGTCATGAGCAACATGACTATATGCCATAATTAAACAGTTTTTTCCAATTTTTGTTGTTAATTTATCTATTGTACCTCTACTTATAGTAACACATTCTCTAATGGTGGTATGGTCATCAATTTCAACAGTACTTTCTTCATTATTAAATTTAAGATCTTGAGGAATTGCTGATATAACTGCTCCTGGAAATATTTTTACATGATTTCCAATTCTTGCACCAGAATAAATTGTTACATTATTACCGATCCAACAATTTTTACCAATTTCTACATTTGAATCTATATAAGAAAATGGTTCTATAATTGTAGATTTTGATATTTTAGAGTTTGGATGTATGAAAATATTATTTTTGATCACTGTATATTTTTTACTATAGTTGCTGTCATTATACCTTCACTTACTAACTCATCTCCAACAAAAGCTTCTGACTTCATTTTTGCTATTCCTCTTTTAATTGGACTTATAAAAGTTGATTTTAGAATTAAGGTATCTCCAGGTAATACCATTTTTCTAAATCTAAAATTTTCAATTCCAACTAAATAAGCAATGTATTTTTCTGAATTTTCAATTGAGTTCATAACCAAAATTCCACCTACTTGAGCTAATGCTTCAACTTGAATAACTCCAGGCATAATTGGATTATTAGGAAAATGACCTTCAAAAAAATGTTCATTATTTGTTACATTTTTAATTCCAACGATCTGCATTTCATCAATATGAATAATTTTATCAACAAATAAAAAAGGATGTCTATGCTTAAGTATATTTTTTATCTGATTTATATTATAGATAGGTTTTTTATTAATATTATATTTTGGTGCAATTAATTTATTTTTTGAAGACAAACTCTTTAATTTTTTAGCAAATTCAATATTTGCTTTATGTCCTGGTCTTGCACCTATAATATGTCCCTTTATTGGTTGCCCTACTAATGCTAAATCACCTATTACATCTAATAACTTATGTCTAGCAGGTTCATTATTATATCGTAATTTAGTATTATTAAGAATACCTTCTTTTTTAATTTTTATATCTTTTTTACCTATCATTTTAGATATTTCTCGAAGTTTATTATTATTTAACACTTTGTCAACAATAACAATAGCATTATTTAGATCTCCTCCCTTTATTAAGTCTTGTTTAAATAATTCTTCTACTTCATGTAAAAAACAAAATGTTCTTGATTTAGCAATATCTTTTTTAAAATTATCAACTTTATTTAATGTGTGATGTTGACTTCCTAATACTTGAGAATTATAGTCTACCATTACTGTGACCCTAAAATCATCAAACGGATAGGCAGCAATTTCAACATTATTTTTTTCATCTTTATAAGAAATACTATTAGGTATTTCAAGATATTTTCTTACAGCATCTTGTTCTCTGATTTTACATTTTTCAAGACATTTTACAAATTCAATAGAGCTACCATCCATTATTGGAACTTCTGGTCCATCAATCTGAATTAATATGTTATCAATTTGCAAACCAACTAAAGCTGCTAGAAGATGTTCTATAGTTGATACTTTTCCATTATTTTCAGATATTGTCGTTCCTCTTTCAACTTCAATTACATTATCAACATCAGCTTTTATAATTGGTTTATTTCCTATATCTATTCGTTGAAATTTTATTCCAAAATTTATTTTTGCAGGTAAAAATTTAAGTATAGAAACTTTTCCAGTATGTAATCCTACACCTGAAATAGTACCTTCATTTAAAATTGTGTGCTGAAATGTTTTCATTTAGCCTGCAAATTAGACAATTTTTTTTCTAGTTCTTCTATTTGTTTAACAATTGATGGTAATTTTTTAAATATTATATATGATTTTATAAATTGATCTTTAGGCATTGCAGGAGATCCTATTACAGTTTGATTATTTTTTGTATTTTTTGAAACTCCTGTCTGAGCAGCATATTTTGAAAAGTCACCTAGTTTTAAATGTCCAACTACACCTACTTGTCCTCCTAACATGCTATTTTTACCAACTTTAGTTGATCCAGAAATTCCTGATTGTGCAGCTATTACTGTATTTTCACCTATTTCAACATTATGACCAATTTGAATTAAGTTATCTAGTTTAACACCTTTATTAATAATGGTTGATTCTATAGTTGCTTTATCTATAACAGTATTTGAACCAATACTAACATTATCTTTTATTATAACATTTCCTATTTGTGGAATTGTAATAAATTCTTCATTTTCTTGTGGTGCAAATCCGAAACCATCACTTCCAATTACTGAATTTGAGTGAATTGTACAATTATTACCAATTACTGTATTTGGATATATTTTTACACCTGAATATATTATGGTGTTGGAACCAATAGAAGTATTTTTTCCAACATAACAGTTTGGAAATATTTTTACTTTTTCATTTAGCACCACATTTTCATCTATATAGCTAAATGCACCAACATAACAATTTTTATTAATTTTAGAATTTTTACTGATATATGATAGTTTTTCTATTCCTTTTTTTACTAAAGTATTTGCTTTATTTATTTCAGTAAGTAATATGGCAAATGATTCATAGGCATTAGTTACTTTTATTAAAGTAGGTTTATATTTTTTTGGAATAGTAAGTGAATTATCTATAATAACAGCTGACGCATTAGTTTTATCTAAATAATCAATATACTTAGCATTACTTAAAAATGTAATATCTCCTTTATTTGCATTTTCAATTGTACCAATACCTTTGATTGTTACTTCATTATCACCAATTATTTTTCCATTAAAAATTTTGGCTATCTTTTTAACTGTAAAATCAATATTCATTATATACTTAACTTATTTTTGATTTTATTTGAATATAATATGAATAAACAAATATATAAGATTTTATGGGTAGATGATGAAATAGATTTGTTAAAGCCGTACATTTTATTTTTGGAAGAAAAAAATTATAGTGTAATAACCTTTAATAACCCATATTCATTATTAAATCATATTAAAGTTAATAATGATTACGATTTAATTTTAATAGATGAAAATATGCCTGGTAAAACAGGTTTGAGTTTGTTATCAGATATAAAGATTATTTCATCTACTACTCCTGTAATTATGATAACAAAAAATGAAGCTGAAGATATCATGAATGAAGCTATTGCTTCAGAAATAAGTGATTATTTAATTAAACCTTTAAATCCTAATCAGATACTAATGTCTGTTAAAAAGGTGTTAGAAAACAAGTCTATTATTAATCAAAGTTTAAAAACAAACTATACTAATTTTTTTAATAGTTTATCTAAAAATATAGATGAAGCTAATTCATTTGATTCTTGGATAAATATTTATAATCAATTAATAAAATGGGATTTAGATATTGAAAAATCTTCTGAAAGAGGATTTGATGAAATATTATTTAGTCAGAAAAGAGAAGCTAATAAAAAGTTTTGTGATTTTATTATAGAAAATTATAAGAATTGGATGAGGGGTAATGAAAATAGACCAATAATGTCTCATGATATTATGAAAAAATTAGTTTTTCCAAAGATTGATGATAGATCGGTTTTTTTTATTCTTATTGATAATTTTCGATATGATCAATGGAAAGTTATTGAGAATTATGTTTCATCATTATTTTATATCAAAAATGAAAAACCATATTTTTCAATTTTACCAACAACTACAGAGTATTCAAGAAATTCTATATTTTCAAGTTTATTACCATTAAAAATTTCAAAAATTGAAGCAGATATCTGGGATATTGATGAAAAAGGTAAGAATAATTATGAGTTTGAATTGTTAGATAGAAATTTAAAAAGAGAAGGTTTTGATTTTAAACACTCATATAATAAAATTATTCATTATGATGATGGTATAAAATTGATTAATAAATTACCTAATTTATTGAATTATAAGTTCAATTCTTTTGTTTTTAATTTTGTTGACATGTTATCCCATGCAAGATCAGAAATGAAACTTTTTAAAAATTTAGCCTATGATGAGAAATCATATAGATCATTAACATTATCATGGTTTAAAAATTCTCCTTTAAATGAAGTTTTAAAATTTTTATCTTCACATAATGTGAAAGTAATTATTACTACAGATCATGGTACAGTACGTGTTGATAAACCTATTAAAGTAGTAGGTGATAAGAATACAAATACTAATTTAAGATTTAAAAAAGGAAAAAATTTAAATTTTAATAATGATGATTTATTTGTATGTATGGATCCTAAAAATTTTATGTTACCACAAGAGAATATTAGTACATCATATGTTTTTAGTAGAGAAAATCAATATTTAATATATCCTCAGGATTATAATTATCATGCAAAAAATTTTAAAGATAGTTTTCAACATGGTGGTATTTCTTTAGAAGAAATGATAATACCTTTTATAGAACTAGAATCAAAATATAATTAAGAATGAAATTTGAGAATCTAGAAATTAAGGATTATGATAGGGTGTCAGAATATATTTTATGTAATAATTACTCTAATATTTTTTTGTTTTATGGTGAAATGGGATCAGGAAAAACCACATTAATTCAATCATTGTGTAGGAATATTGGAGTATTTGATAAAGTATTAAGTCCAACTTTTTCAATTATTAATGAGTATCAAATTAAAAACAAATCGTTGTTATATCATTTTGATTTTTATCGCATAAAAACAATTGATGAGTTAGTGGAGATAGGTTTTGATGAGTATGTATATTCTAATAAGATTTGTTTTATAGAGTGGCCACAAATTGCTATGAAACTAATACCTAGAAAGTTTATCAAAGTAAAAATTGATATTAATAAAAACTTAAAAAGAAATATTAATATAACTATGAACTAATTCCTTTTAATTTAATTTCAGTAAATTTTTCTTTTGTATTTAAAGGAAAGTCACTTTTAATTATCCATTGATAATATGCAGGATTTTTTTTAAAAATTACATTTACACTTTTATTTTTATATTTTCCAAAATTAAAGACTTCTACATTTTCTTTGTTTTTAGTTATTCTACCAGCTAAATCAACTATATTATTATCAATTATTGAACCTATTGATTTAATATCTTCTGAAATTTTTCCAAGTTTGTTACCTTTTATGTCAGTTACTTCTTGACCTTTATATTTATTAATTTGCTCCTTTATTACTTCATAAGTTGCTAATGCATCATTGTAAGAATTGTGAGCATTTTTTAATTCTTTATTACAATAAAATTTGTAAGCAGAACTTAAATTTCTTTTTTCCATTAAATGAAAAATTCTTTGAGCATCAATTATTTTTATGTTTTTTAGGGATAAATGTAGATTGCATCTTAAAAATTCTTCAATAAGTAATGGAAGATCAAATTTTAAAACATTAAAACCACCTATATCACATTTGTTAATAAATTGAAATACTTCATTAGAAGTATTTTTGAAAGAAGGACAATCTTTAACATCTTCAATATAAATGCCATGAATTAAACTACTTTCATTTGAAATAGGAATTTTAGGATTTATTCTTATTGTTTTTTCATTTTTTGTTTCATCTGGATTTATTTTGATCATTGATATTTCAACAATTCGATCATTTATTATATCTAAACCTGTAGTTTCTAAATCTAATATCACTAAAGGCTTTGTTAAATTCATTCTTAGTTTTTTTTTATAAATTCTTTTATTGAAAATCCATCAAAATTTCCAGAAGACATAAAAAGAAAATTAAAATCAACAAATTTATTATTAGAAATATGCTTCAATAAATCATTTGGATTTCTGCAGATTTTAAAATTTGAGACATTAAAAAAATTTTTAATATCAGAATTTAATATTTTATCTAAATTTCTTTCAAATAATATTTTATTTGATATATATATAATAGAATAATCTGATTCAGATATAGAATTTTTATATTCAGGTAAAAATTTTTTGTTTAGACTACTCGAGCTATGAAGTTCATATATGCTTAATAATTTTTTTTTATATTGATTTTTTACTGCATTAATAGTGGATTTAAGTTTTGATGGGGAATGTGCAAAGTCTTTAAATATTTTTTTATTAGATTCATCGTGTAAAATCTCAAGTCTTTGATGGGGTAATTTGAACGTTTTTATAGCTTTATAGAAAAGCTTGTTCTCAATTCCTAATTGATTTAAAACTTTTTGAGCTCCTGCTAAATTTTGCATGTTATGTTTACCAAATATTTTAATTGGAATTTTTTTATTTTTATTTATTAACAATGTTTTTCCATATTTATTAATAAATAGCAATTCATTATATGGTATTTTATTTATGTTTTCATCGATATCATTTTCTAAAATGTTTTTTATATTTTCATCATTTTCATTATAAATTATTTCACCAGCTTTTGGTGTTATTTTTACTAGATTTTTAAATTGTTTTAAATATTTTTTAAACGTATTAAATACGTTAAAGTGATCCCATTCAATTCCACTTATTAGAACTATATGATGGTCATAGTTTAAGAATTTTGGTTTTTTATCAAGTGGACTAGTTAAGTACTCGTCGCCCTCTATAATTATAATTGGACTATTAGATAATTTAACATTTTTATTAAAACCATTAACTTTGGCACCTACTAAGTAATCAAAATCTTTTTTATAAAATTTAAGGACATGCATTATTATCGAAGTAATTGTTGTTTTACCATGGCTTCCGGCTATTACAATTCTTTGTTTATTTTGTGATAATTTTTTTATGTATTCTGGATAAGAAAAAACAGGTATGTTTAATTTTTTAGCTTCTTTTAATTCAATGTTATTATTTTTTGTATGCATACCTATTATAACAAAGTCTAGATTATTTTTTATGTTATTTTTATAGTACCCAAGTTTTTCAGGTAGAATATTATGAATTCTAAGATTTTTTTTTGCAGGATCATAGATTTTATCATCACTACCAGTTATAAAATTTCCATTTAATTTTAGATTTATAGCTAAATCATGCATTATGCTACCTCCAATAGAAATTATATGAATTTTTTTTGGTTTTATTTTTTGCATCTATTTCAAAATTATATATAATTAATAGTCACACAAATTATTATGAATACTTTCTCTTTGTTGATAATATATGGATAATTATAAATTTTATTTTCTTTGGAATTTATATTTTTAAGTAGGTTTGTTTAAATATTAAATAATTGAAAAATAACCCTAGAATAATTTCAAAAATAAGCAGAGAAAATTTAGGTTTATCTGAGAAGGTAAACCTAGGAAAACTCCCTCCTCAAGCATTGGATTTGGAACAGTCTGTTTTAGGTGCACTGATGATTGAGAGGCAAGCATTAACTGATGTAATAGATATTCTTAAACCTAACAATTTTTATAAAGATTCTCACAAAGAAATTTATCAAGCAATTATTGATTTATTTAATAAATCAGAACCAGTTGATTTATTAACCGTAACAAATCAATTAAAGAAAAATGGAAAGTTAGATTTTGTAGGTGGTTCTTATTATGTTTCTCAACTTACTACTCGTGTAAATTCAGCATCAAATATTGAATTTCATTCTAGAATTATTTTAGAACAATCTATTAAAAGACAACTAATTGAAGTTTCTGGAGAAGTACAAAAAGAAGCTTATGAGGATACTACTGATGTTTTTGATTTATTGGACAATACAGAACAGTCTTTATTTGATATATCAGAATCTCATGTAAGAAAAAATTATGATCAAGTAAAAAATTTAATGAAAGAAGCAATTCATGAACTTGAATCTAAGAAAACAAAAAAAGATGGTATTACTGGTGTTCATTCTGGATTTATTGATTTAGATAATATTACTTCAGGTTGGCAAAAGTCTGATTTAATTATAATAGCTGGTAGACCATCTATGGGTAAAACTGCTCTTGTATTATCAATGATAAGAAATGCTGCTATTGATCATGATATGCCAATGGCACTTTTTTCTTTAGAGATGTCGTCTTTACAAATTGTTAACAGATTAATATCTGCAGAAGCAGAGTTAGATAGTGATAAAATTAAAAAAGGCAATTTAAAAGATTATGAATGGCAACAACTTTTACATAAAACTGATCAGTTAAATAATGCTAAAATATTTATAGATGACTCACCAGCATTAAGTATTTTAGAGTTAAGGGCAAAATCTAGAAGATTAAAATCTCAGCATGGTATTAAATGTATTATAGTAGATTATTTACAATTAATGTCTGGTGAATATGGTAAAACTTCTGGAAATAGAGAACAAGAGATAGCATCAATTTCAAGATCTTTAAAAGCAATTGCAAAGGAATTAAATATACCTGTGATAGCACTTTCTCAATTAAGCAGAGCAGTTGAAACAAGGGGGGGAGATAAAAGACCTGTTTTATCTGATTTGAGAGAATCTGGTTCAATTGAACAAGATGCAGATATGGTATTATTTGTATATAGGGCAGATAGATATGATATAACTGAAGATGAAGATGGAAATTTAACTGCTGGTATTGCAGAGTTGTTACTTAGAAAAAATAGAAATGGACCAACTGGTAAAGTCAAATTAAAGTTTATAGAAAGGTATGCTAAATTTGCTGACTTTTCTACTTTGGATAATAGAGAAGTTAGTAAGTTTAAGAGTAAGGCAAATAATGATCAAGAAACAAATGATGATCCTTTTTAAAATATTATGAATATTTTAATATGTATTTCGTGTGTTCCAGATACAACTTCTACCATATCATTTGTAAATGATGATAAAAAATTTAATTCAGATGGTGTTCAGTATATTATAGGACCATATGAGGATTATGCTTTAGCCAGAGCTGTTGAACTTAAAGAAAAAGATAATAGTATACATATTTCTGTTTTAAATGTTGGTCTTGAAAGGAATGATCCTCTTTTAAGAAAAGCTTTAGCTATAGGTGCAGATGATGCTTATAGAATTGATGTTTTTCCTAATGATTCATTATTTGTTGCTCATCAGATATCTAGTTTTATTAATGAGAATCCTTTTGATATAATTTTGATGGGTAAAGAATCTATAGATTTTAATTCAAGTCAGGTTCATCACATTACTGGTTCATTATTAGGTATTCCTTCATTGTCTCCTGTTACTCAATTAGATTTAAATTCTAATAAAAATAAAATTCTTATAAAGAAAGAAATAGATAATGGTTTAGAGACTTTAGAAGTTGTTTTACCTGTAGTACTTGGTTGTCAGGAGCCAATTGCTGAGTGGAAAATTCCAAATATGAGAGGAATAATGAATGCAAGAACAAAACCTCTTAAAGTCATTGACCAATTTGAGTGTGTTTCTAAAATTAATTATAAAAAATATAGCCTACCTGAAAAAAAAGATAATTTAATAATTATAGATGAAAATAATATTAATGAATTGGTAGTTGCTTTGAAATTAAAAAACTTATAATATGTCCGTATTAGTATTTTTGGAATTTAATAATAATGAATTAAAAGAGACTTCAAAACAAGCTTTAACATATGCTAATGTTATAAATGAAAATGTTTATGCTATTTCGGAATCGAAAATTAGTAATGATGTAGTGGAATCTTTAGGTAAATTTGGAGTATCAATTTTTTTAATTAATACTGTAGATTTTAAAGAAAATAATATTTTAAAATGTATTATTCCAACCATAGAGGAACTTAAAATTAATTGTATCATTTTTCCAAAGACAAATTCATTTTCATATTTATCTTCTATATTATCTACTAAGTTGAGTTTTCCTTTAATAAATAATGTAAATTCTGTAGCTAGATTTGAAAATAAAATTTGTTTAAAAAGTACAATTTTTTCTGGTAAAGCTGAGGCTGATATTGAAATAGATTCAAATTCTTGTATTTTAGTTTTAAACAAAAATATTATAAACAGTACTTTTTATAAGAAATCTGTTATAATAAAAAACCTTATTAATAAAAATGATAATTCTTTATCTAATAATGTAGTATCACTAAAGAAAGAAAAACTTGAAGGTGATATTCTTCTTAATGATGCTGATATAGTTGTTTCTGCTGGAAGAGGATTAAAAGGACCTGAAAATTGGAAAATGATTGAAAAATTGGCAAAAATATTAAATGCTGGAACAGCATGTAGTAAACCTGTTTCTGATGCAGGATGGAGACCTCATCATGAACATGTTGGTCAGACTGGATTGAAAATATCTCCAAATATTTATATTGCAGTAGGAATTTCTGGAGCTATTCAGCATTTAGCTGGAGTTAATTCTTCAAAAATTATTGTTGTAATTAATAATGATCCAGAAGCTCCTTTTTTTAAGCATGCTGATTATGGTATTATAGGAGATGCTTTTGATGTAATTCCAAAATTTATTAATGCTTTAAAATAATATAAAATGAAAAAAATAAAACTTGAAATTTTAGGATTATCATCAAGTGTAGATTCTCAGTCTGGTTCTTTTGCTTTAGTTTTAAAAGAAACGAATGGTGATAGAAGACTTCCAATAATCATTGGTATGTTTGAAGCTCAATCCATTGCCATGGAGATAGAAAAAATAGTACCTAATAGACCGATGACTCATGATCTTTTTAAATCTTTATCTTCTAAGTTTAATTTTTCAGTAGCAGAGGTCATTATTACTGATATTAAAGAGGGTGTTTTTTTTTCAAAAATATTTTTTTCAGACTCTAAAAAAAATGTTTCAATAGATGCAAGACCATCTGATGCAATTGCAATTGCAATTAGATTTGGAGTTAATGTTTATACTAATGATAAAGTTATGAGGGATGCTGGTATATTATTTGATGAAGTTAATGTTGATAATAAAGTAGATAAAAAATCAAAAGTTAAAACTTTAAGTGATATGACAATATCAGAACTTAATAATTCTTTGGATTTATCAATTAATGATGAAAATTATGAATTTGCTGCAAGGGTTAGAGATGAAATTAAAAAAAGAAATTGATGGATTTTATTAGGTTTGTTTTTGGTATTATTTTTATTATTTCAATTGCTTATTTTTTTTCAAATGATAAGAAAAATATAAATTGGAAACTAATTTTTTCAGGGCTTTTACTTCAAATTGTTTTTGCTATATTAATATCTAATGTTTCTTTTATTGAAAATATTTTTAAAACAATAAGTGAATTTTTTGTTTTATTAATTGGCTTTTCTAAAGAAGGTACTTTATTTCTTTTTCCTAATGCAGAATTTTCAGGATTTGCTTTTAGTGCCTTACCTGTAGTAATTTTATTTTCTGCATTAAGTTCAGTTTTATATTATTTAGGATTTTTGCAATACATTGTAAAATCTATTGCTTGGATTATGTCAAAAACAATGAATCTATCAGGAGCTGAATCTTTATCAGCTGCAGGAAATATTTTTATGGGTCAAACAGAAGCACCTTTATTAGTAAAACCATATATTAAAAATATGACTAAGTCGGAATTAATGTGTTTAATGACTGGTGGAATGGCAACAATTGCTGGAGGAGTTTTTGCTGCTTATGTTGCTTTATTAGGTGGTAGTGATCCTCAAGAAAGTATAAAGTTTGCAACTATTTTATTAACAGCTTCTATAATGAATGCTCCTGCAGGAATTGTTATGGCAAAAATTTTTTATCCAGAAAGTAAAGAAAATAAAATTAATAGGAATTTAGATCTTAATAAAGAAGATTTAGGTGCTAATGCAATTCATGCATTGGCAAGAGGTGCTTCAGATGGATTAAAACTTGCCTTTAATATAGCTGCCATGTTATTAGCTTTTATTGCTGTTGTCTATATGATAAATCATTTTTTAGGATATGTTGGAGATGTTACTAATTTGAATAACATTATTCAGTTATCTTCTAATGGTCAATTTGACAAATTATCTTTAGAGTATATACTAGGTCAAATTTTTAGAATTTTTGCATTTATAATTGGAATAAATTGGAATGAGTCTGCACTAGTTGGAAGTCTTTTAGGTCAAAAATTTGTTCTAAATGAATTTATAGCTTATGTTGATTTGGCTCAAATGAAGTCGGAAAGTTTATTATCCGAGAAATCAATTATTATTTCTACATATGCTTTGTGTGGGTTTGCTAATTTTAGTTCCATTGCAATTCAGATAGGTGGTATAGGTTCAATAGCACCTAACAGACAAAAAGACTTATCAAATTTAGGATTTAGAGCATTGATTGCTGCAACTATGGCAACTCTTTTAACTGGTAATATTGCTGGTTTATTTATGACTTAGTTTTTTATAAAAGTTTATTAAACCATTAGTGGAGCTATCTAAATTATTTTTTGTTTTATTAGAGTTTAAATTTTCACACACTTCATTTGATAATTCTTTTCCTAGTTCTACACCCCATTGATCATAACTGTTAATATTCCAAATACATCCTTGAACAAAAATTTTATGTTCATAAAGCGCAATTAATTTACCTAAATTATAGGGTGTTAATTTATCAAATAAAATAGTTGTAGAAGGTTTATTTCCTTCAAATGATTTTGATTTTATTATTGAATCAATATTAATATTATTATTCTTTTCTTGATTTATAGTTTTTTTAACTTCATCTTCACTTTTACCTTGCATCAATGCTTTTGTTTGGCCAATTAAATTAGACAATAGCATTTCATGACTTTTACCTATTTTATTAAGTGAATTAATAAAGCCAATAAAATCTGAAGGTATAATTTTTGTTCCTTGATGGATTAATTGAAAGAATGCATGTTGTCCATTAGTACCTTTATCTCCCCAAATTATGGGTCCTGTTTCATAGTTTGTTTTATTATTATTTTTAGTGATAGATTTTCCATTACTTTCCATGTCAGCTTGTTGTAAGTAACTTGGAAATAATTTTAGATATTCATCATAAGGAAAAATTGCATGAGTCTCGCAATTATGAAAATTATTATACCAAATACCTATGCATGCCATAATTATAGGAATATTTTTTTCAAAAGGCTTTATTCTAAAATGAGTATCCATATCTTTTGCGCCTTCAAGCATTTTATTAAAATTATTAAATCCTATTTGAATAGAAATTGGTAAGCCTACTGGAGACCATAATGAATATCTTCCACCTACCCAGTCCCAAAAAGGGAAAATATTTTCTTCATTTATACCAAATTTTTTAGCTTTTATTATATTTGCTGTAACACTGAAAAAATGTTTATTAAGATTCTTTTTATCAAATGATTTATCTAAAAACCATTTTTTAGCTATTGTAGCATTAGTTAACGTTTCTATTGTTTCAAATGATTTTGAGGATATAATAAAAATACTTTTTTCGGCGTTTATATTTCTTAATGTTTCTTTTAGATTTGTTGGATCAATATTTGAAATAAAAAATAAATGTATTTTTCTATTGGAGTAATATTTTAATGCTTCACATGCCATTTTAGGTCCTAAATTTGAACCCCCTATACCAATATTAATAACATTTTTTATTTTCTTTCCAGAATAACCTAGTAGTTTTTGTGAATTAATTTTATCACTAATTTTTTTTATTTTTTTTAATGATTTTTCTACATCATTTTCATATATTTTTTTATTATTCTTTGAGTAACTACCTCTAAGTAAATAGTGCATTACAGCTCTATTTTCAGTAAAATTAATTTTTTTTCCATCAAAAAATTTTTTTATTTTTTTATTAATATTTATTTCTATTAATAAATTTTTAAATAGAGATAAGGTTTTTTTATTAATATGATTTTTAGAATAATCAATAAGCATATTATTAAAATTCAAAGAAAAATTGTTAAATCTATTAGTATCATCTTTGAAAAGTTTATTTAATGATATGTTTTTAATTTCATTATAATGATCATTTAAACTTTTCCAGGAATTTGACTGATTTAAATCATGCATATTGTTTTGATATTAAATTAATTTCTTTGTTTACTAAATTTTCCAATAATTTTTTGTTGTTGATATCTTTTGAATTTATGCTGAAATAGAATTTAATTTTTGGTTCAGTCCCAGAAGGTCTTATGGTTATTGAGCTATTATTTTTAGTTATTAGTTGAATTACATTAGACTTATTATTAATTGCTTGATTGTTATTATTTTTCATGTAGTCAATAATTTTATTGACTTTTAGATTGTATATATTTTTTGGTGGATTATTTCTATAATTTTCCATTATATTATGTATTGAATTTATTCCTTCAATTCCTTCTAATTTTATTGTAAATAGTTTTTCTAAATAAAATCCATATTCAGAATAAATATTATTTAGAATATCATTCAAATTTTTATTTTTAGAATTAGCCCAGTTGGCAATTTCACATATTACTGCCGAAGATATAATAGCATCTTTATCTCTAATAAAGTCCCCCACTAAATACCCATAACTTTCTTCTCCTCCAGCTATGAATTTTTCATTTTTTTTCTTTTTTATTAATTCTGCAATATTTTTAAATCCTGTCAAAGTAGAATAACAATTTACTTTATAATCTGCTGCTATTTTTTCTATTAAATTGGTTGTAACAATTGTTTTTGCAATAAATCCATTAACAGGAAGTTTATTTTTTTCTTTAAGTTTTAATAAAGTATAATAAACAATTAAGCTTGCTAATTGATTTCCATTTAATAATTTAATTTCATTATTATCATATATTGCTACTCCAACTCTATCTCCATCAGGATCAGTTGCAATTAATATATCTGCTTTATTTTTTTTAAGATCTTTAATTCCTTCTTTTAAAGCTTCATATTCTTCAGGATTTGGAGAATTAACAGTTGAAAAATTAGGATCAGGTTTTTCCTGACTTTTTGTTATGATTATTTTTGAAAACCCAAATCCTTTTAATGCATTAGGAACTTGTGTTATTCCTGTACCATGAATAGGAGTATAGATAATTTTTAAATTAGAATTAGAATTATTATTGAGGGATAAGCTTTTAATTTTTTTTATATATTCTTTATCTATCTTGTCATTAAGAAGTGATATATTTTTTTTGTTCTTACTAATGTTTATTTGATTTATATCATTTAGCTTATTAATTTCATTTAATATTAATTTATCATGAGGTTTTGTAATCTGTCCTCCATCTTGCCAATATACTTTATATCCATTGTATTCCTTAGGGTTGTGAGATGCAGTAATAACTATACCACAATTGCATTTTAATTTTCTTATTGCAAAAGAGAGTTCGGGAGTAGGTCTTAATTCTGAAAATAGATATACTTTTATTTTATTAGCATTAAAAATTTCAGCAGACCATTGAGCAAACTCTTTACTGAATTTTCTACTATCGTAAGCAATTGCTACACTAATATTTGATTGAAATACTTTATTTAAATAATTTGAAAGCCCTTGTGTTGCAAAACCAATTGTATATTTATTTACTCTATTAGAACCTATTCCTATTATACCCCTCATTCCTCCAGTCCCAAATTCTAAGTTTTTATAAAAACATTCTAATAATAATTGTTGATTTTTTTTATGTAGAAGTTGTATGATTTCATTTTTTGATTTAGAATCAATATCAGAATCTAACCATTTATTTGCTTTTTTTTTACTAACCTCTAGCAAGTAGGTAAATTCTTTGTTCATATTTCTAATATCCTAGTTTCTTTTTTACTCTACTTAAAACATTATTGGCTATTACTTTTGCTTTCTTCTCTCCTAATTTTAAAACATTATTTAAGTAATCCTCATTTTTTATTAAATCAAAGTACATTTTTCTTTGATTTTTATATTTATCTAGAATTAATTCTAATAATTCATTTTTAGCATGCCCATATCCATATCCGCCTGACAAATATTTATTTTTCATTTCATCTGACTGGTTTTTTTTGGCAATAAGATTATATATTTTATATACGTTACACTGTTCAGCATTTTTAGATTCTTTTAATCCTTTGCTGTCAGTAATAATTGATATTATCTGTTTCTTTAAATCTTTTTCTTCTAAAAAAACATCTATTGTATTATTGTATGTTTTACTCATTTTTTTTCCATCTGTTCCTGGTATTGTCATAACATTTTCATCTATTTTACAATCAGGAACAATTAATGTATCCCCAAATTGGTGATTAAATGATTTGGCAATATCTCGTGTAATTTCTAAGTGTTGTTTTTGATCTTTCCCTACGGGAACAATATCAGCGTCGTATAAAAGTATATCTGATGCCATTAGGACAGGATATGTAAATAGACCATTATTTACGCTAGATAAATTGTTTGATTTATCTTTAAATGAATGTGAGTTTACAAGCATTGGATATGGAGTAAAGCAGTTTAAATACCAAGTCAACTCACATACTTCTGTTATTTTAGATTGCCTATAAAAGTAATTATTTTCATAATCAAAACCCATTGCAATCCAAGCAGCTGCAATTGATAATGTATTTTTATGTCTAATTTTTGAATCTTTGATATTAATTAGAGAGTGCAAATCTGCAATGAAAAATAATGATTCATTCTCTTTTTTATTTGATAATTTAATTGAGGGTTCAATAGCACCAAGTATATTTCCAAGGTGTGGTTTTCCTGAACTTTGAATGCCTGTTAATACTCTTGCCATATTAGGTATAAAATTAATTCAATTGTTTAATTGATTGACTATAAATATTTATATATTTTTGAATATCGTGAAAAAATTAATTTTAACAATTTCATTATCATTATTTATTTTTAGTGTTTTTTCTCAATCATCTAAGATAGTTTTTGAAGATTCTGAGCATGATTTTGGTGAAATTCAAGAAAAAGGTGGAAAAGTTTCACATAAATTTTTGTTTAGAAATGATGGAGATGAGTCATTATTAATTTTATCTGTAAAACCTTCTTGTGGTTGTACTACCCCAAACTGGTCAAAAAATCCTATTAAACCTGGAGAAGAAGGATTTATAATTGCGCAGTATAATCCTAGAGGAAGACCTGGTGTTTTTAGAAAATCTCTAAATGTTGTTACTAATCAAAGTTTTCCTGATAAGCCAAATAATAAATTTATTTATATAAAGGGTAATGTATTAAGGTAGTTTTTAATTTAGAAAATATATTTTTTACTTTCTCTTCATTTTTATTATATTGATTTTTTAAAACAACAGAAAATGATTAAGGTTATATCTACATATAGAATATTTATATTCTCTTTTGTTATTTTTTTTATAAGCAATTCAATTTTTTCTCAAGAAAATTTTCCTATAAATGGAGTTGAAGACAATAGAGAAAATCATTATGCATTTTCAAATGCCAAAATTTTTGTTGATTATAAAACTGTTATTGAAAATGGAACTTTAATTATCAAAAATGGAAAAATTGTTTCAGTTGGTCAAAACATCTTTATTCCAAGAGGTGTTAAAGTCTTTAATTTGAATGGTAAGTATATATATCCATCATTTATTGATCTTTATACTGATTATGGAATTGTTAAAAAGAAAAGAAATAATCAAGGTGGTGAACTTTCTTATTTTATGAGATATATGAGCCCAAAAACAGAATCAGATAAAACAGGTCCATATGGTTGGAATGGAGCAATAAAGGCTGAGTATAATGTTGTTGAAAATGTTAAAGTTGATGAAAAAAAATCAAAACAATTAAGAGATATTGGATTTGGATCTGTTGTCTCCCATAATATGGATGGAATTATAAGGGGATCAGGAGCTTTACTATCACTTTCAGATAAAGATGAACAAGATGTTATTTTAAAAGAAAAATCATCAGCTCATTATTCTTTTACTAAGGGCACATCTCCGCAAAATTATCCCAATTCATTAATGGGTTCTGTTGCTTTATTAAAACAATCATTTTATGATGCTGATTGGTATAAGTCTGAGTTTAATAGTGGTCAAGTTAATTTGACTTTACAATCAATAAATGAATCTAAAAATTTACCTCAAATTATAGAAGTAAGAAACAAGTTAAGAGTATTATTAGCTCAGAAAATAGGAAAAGAACTGAATATAAATTTTATTATAAAAGGTAATGGGGATGAATACCAAAGATTAAATGAAATAAAAAAAGGTTTATCAGAATTAATTGTTCCTATAAATTTTCCCTCTTCATTTAACGTAGATGATCCATTTAATAATAATAATTTGTCACTTACTCAATTAAAACATTGGGAGATGGCTCCTTCTAATCTTTATTTTTTAGATAATAATGGAATTAATTTTTCTATAACATCAAATGGACTCAAAAATTTAAAAGATTTTAGAAAAAATTTGATTAAGGCTATATCTAGAGGAATAAGTAAGGAGAATGTTTTAAAGGCTTTAACCTATAATCCAGCTAAAATGATTAATATGTCAAATAAATTAGGTTCTATTAAAGAATCTTATGTTGCAAATTTTATTATTTCAGATGGTGATATTTTTTTAGATAAAACTAAAATTATAAGTAATTGGGTTGATGGAAATAGATATGAAGTATCGGGTTATAATAAAAATGATTTTAACGGATCGTATCATCTTAATGTTGATAGTGATAAGATATATTTAAAAATTTCTGGTGATATAAATAGCCCGAAAGCTATTATAAAAAACAATCAATCTGACTCTATAGAATCTAAAGCTACTTTAAAAGTAAATGGAGATAATGTCAATTTAAATTTTAGATTAAAAAAACAAGATTTTAAACTTTCAGGTTATTATTCAAATGGTATGTTAAAGGGTAGGGGAATGGTTAATAATTTGGATTGGGTAGATTGGGATGCTAGAAGTTTTGTTGTTAGTGAAGATAAAAAAGTGGATGCTAAAAGGGCTAAAAAAGAAAAAAAAGAAGTTATAGGTGATGTTGTATATCCATTTGTAGAATATGGTTCTACAATATTACCTAAACAAGAGAAAATATTAATTAAAAATTCTACAGTTTGGACCTTAGAGGATGAAGGAATACTTATCAATTCTGATGTGTTGATAGATAAAGGAAAGATAGTTTCTATTGGTAATAATATTCAGTCTGAAGATGCAAAATTAGTTGATGGTAGTGGTATGCATTTAACTCCTGGAATAATAGATGAACATTCTCATATGGCACTGTCAGGAACTAATGAGGGTTCTCAATCTGTTACTTCAGAAGTTAGAATGAAAGACGTTGTAAATTCAGAAGATGTTAATATTTATAGACAATTGGCGGGTGGGGTTACTGCTGCTCAACTTCTTCATGGATCAGCAAATCCAATTGGAGGTCAATCAGCAATAATTAAATTAAGGTGGGGGTCAAGTCCAAATGAAATGATAATAAATGAAGCAGATGAATATATAAAATTTGCATTGGGTGAAAATGTTAAAAGATCTAGGTCACCACAAAGTACAAGATTTCCCGATACAAGAATGGGTGTAGAACAAGTTTTTGTTGATGCTTTTACTAGGGCAAAAGAATATAATAATGCATGGAAAAAATATAATTCACTTTCAAAAAAAGAAAAATTAAAATCTTCCAAACCTAGAAAAGATCTTGAACTTGATGCCTTGGCTGAAATTATAAATGGTGAAAGGTTTATAACGTGTCATTCATATGTTCAATCTGAAATTAATATGTTGATGAAAGTTGCTGAAAGTTTTGGATTTAAGGTAAATACATTTACACATATATTGGAGGGTTATAAAGTTGCTGATAAGATGGCAGAACATGGAGTAGGGGGTTCAACTTTTTCTGATTGGTGGGCTTACAAAAATGAAGTTAAAGAAGCTATTCCTTATAATGCTTCTCTTATGAATTTAGCTGGAGTTGTAACTGCTATTAATTCAGATGATAGAGAAATGGCTAGAAGATTAAATCAAGAAGCAGCAAAATCTATTAAGTATGGTAATATGTCAGAAATTGATGCCCTTAAAATGGTTACTCTTAATCCCGCAAAACTTCTTCATTTGGATCATAGAATGGGAAGTATAAAAGTAGGAAAAGATGCTGATTTGGTTCTTTGGACAAATCATCCTTTGTCTATCTATTCAAAACCTAAAAATACTTTTGTAGATGGAAAAATGTTATTTGATTTAGATACAGATTTAAAATTAAGAGATGAAATTAAAAATGAAAGAGCTAGAATTATCACTAAAATGAAAGGGGATAAATCAACCTCTAGTTCACGAAGAATTCCATTTAGAAGAATTGATTTTGAATTGCAATGTGATGATATTATTGATTATCAAACTTTAATTGATTTAGAAAATTAGTATGAAAAATATATTTATTTTTTTGTTTTTATTGTCTTTTTTTACTTCATATTCACAAGTACCTGAACCGGTAAAAAGTCAAAAACAACCAATTGTTCTAATAAACGGAATGATTCATGTTGGAAATGGAAGTGTTATTGAAAATGGAGCAATAGCTTTTGAAAATGGAAAAATAACATATGTGGGTAGTACTTTTACTAATACTAAATTTTCTTCACATAAAATTATAGATGTAAAAAACAAAGAAATTTATCCAGGATTAATTTTACCGAATTCTAAGGTTGGTTTAGAAGATATTTCTGCAGTTAGGGCAACATTAGATCATACAGAAATAGGAGATATTAATGCTAATATAAGATCATTAGTAGCATATAATACGGATTCTGAAATGATTGCTACATTCAGATATAATGGTATTTTAATTGCTCAAGTAACTCCAGATGGAGATTTAATTACTGGAAATTCCTCTATAATGATGCTTGAAGGTTGGAATTGGGAAGATGCAGCATATAAAATTGATGATGGAATACATATTCATTGGCCAAGAAAAACTTTTCCACCAAATCCATGGAGAGGTTCAACTGATTTTAGAGAAAATCCAAATTATAAATCTGCTGTTAATTTAATAAAGAAATTTTTAATAGATTCTAGAGCTTATTTTGATGCATCTAATCCAAAAATTAATCTTAAATTAGATGCAATGAGAGGTGTTTATGATCAATCTAAAAAGATATATATTCATGCAAATACTAGAAATCAAATTATTGAATCGGTTCAATTATTTAAAAGCAATAGTATAAATAATTTAGTATTAGTTGGTGCTGGTGATGCATATTATGCTATTGATTTTATTAAAGAAAATAATCTTCCAGTACTTTTAGAAAATTTACATAGAACACCTTCTAGAAGTCATGAGGATATAGATTTACCTTATAAATTACCTTTTTTACTTAAAGAGCAAGGTATTTTAGTTGGTTTAACATTAAGTGAGTCTCTTCATGGTTCAAGAAATTTACCTTTTATTGCGGGGACTGCTGCTGGATATGGTTTAGGAAAGGAAGAAGCATTAAAAATGATAACTTCAAATACTGCTAAAATATTAGGAATTGATAAGATAACTGGAACTTTAGAAGTTGGGAAAGATGCAAATATTGTAATTAGTTCTGGTGATTTGTTAGATATGATGACAAGTAATGTGGAGCGTGCTTTTATTACTGGAAGAGAAATTAATTTAAAATCTAAACAACAAATTTTGTATGATAGATTTAAAAGAAAGTATTCAAAGTAATTAAATTATAAACTACCTTCAATACATGTAGTATATAATCCTCCTCTTACATTATATTCTGTTGTAATTTTAATTTTATCTGTATTTAAAATTTCTTTTAAATCTAAATGTATATTCTTTGTTACTTCTTCTTGATAAATTCCTACATTTTTATAACTTATTAAATAGTATTTTAGAGCTTTAAGTTCTAAAGCTAATCCTCCTTTTGGAAAATACTCAATAGTTATTTTAGCAATATCTGGCAGGCCACTAAATGGACAAACAGCTATAAATTCTGGTGTGAATATTTTAATGTACTGATTTGTACTTTTAAATTTAAAAATTTTAAGTTCTTTTTTTTGAATAGATTTTTTACTCTCAAAATCAATCATTTTACCTTCAGCTTTTTGGCCAATATATGGGTTAATAATATTACTTTCTAATTTCATTTTATAGCCATTTATTTTTTTTTGCTTCAAAATACCCTTTTGATCTTAGTAAGCTTGCAGGATTATCTAATTTACCAAATCCCCATTCATTTTTATTCTTCGATCCATTGTAATCTGTCATTGTATAGTTTATAATTATGTCTAAACATCGAAGTTCTTTAGCTAATTTCCAAATTTTTGCCTTATTAAGGTGCATTAACGGTGTATGAATTTTAATATTTTTATCATGTGCAAGGGAAATAGAATCTTTAATTGAATCAATAAATTTTTTTCTGCAATCTGGGTATCCACTATAGTCAGCTTCACACACTCCAATAATTATATTATTTATATTATTATTTATAGCATATGCAGAGGCAATAGATAAAAAAATCAAATTCCTTCCAGGAACGAATGAATTTGGCAAATTTTTATTTGATGGATGGTTAGTATTTAGGTCTTTATTTTTATCAATTAAAGCTGAGTTAGAAAGTATTTTATTAAGCTTAATTATTTCAAATTGTATTTTTTCATGATTACATATTTTTTTTGCACATTCTAGTTCCATTATATGTCTTTGATTATAATCAAATCCAATAGCCATTAATTTATCAAATTTTGATTTTGCCCAGAATAGACATGTTGTTGAGTCTTGTCCTCCAGATAAAAGAATAAGAGCTTTCTTCATTTCTTGTCAATAACAGAGATAGCAGCTTTTTTTATTGACTCTGGAGTTAGTTCATATTTATCTAATAGTTCTAGAGGTCTACCGCTTTCTCCAAAAGAATCTTTAACTCCTACTAATTTAATTGGACATGGTAATTTTTCTGAAAGAGTCCTTGCTATACTTTCACCTAGACCACCTATAATATTATGCTCTTCACATGTTACAACACATTTTGTCTTAGATACACTTTTTAGTATAGATTTAGTGTCAAGAGGTTTTATAGTATGAACATTTATTATTTCAGATGATATTCCTAAATCAAATAACTCTTTTTCTGCTTCTAGTGCTTGCCATAACATGTGTCCGGTAGCAAATATTGAAACATCTTTACCTTCAATAAATTTTATTGCTTTTCCAATAATAAATTCGATATTTTTATCAGTAAATATTGGCCATTTTGGCCTTCCAAATCTTAAATATGCTGGACCTATATGATTACTTAAAGCAATTGTGGCTGCTTTAGTCTGATTATAATCACAAGGGTTTATAACTGTCATTCCAGGGAGCATTTTCATCATACCTATATCCTCTAATATTTGATGTGTAGCTCCATCTTCTCCAAGACTGATTCCAGCATGAGAAGCACATATTTTTACATTTTTTCCAGAATATGCTATGGATTGTCTTATTTGATCATATACTCTGCCAGTAGAAAAATTAGCAAATGTTCCAGTAAAAGGAATTTTACCACCAATTGTTAATCCTGCAGCAATACCTATCATATTTGCTTCAGCTACTCCTATTTGAAAAAATCTTTCAGGAAATTCGTTTTTAAAAGCATTCATTTTTAATGAACCAGTCAAGTCTGCGCATAATGCTACAATGTTTTTATTTTTCCTTCCAATTTCTAAGAGACCATCACCAAAACCTGATCTAGTATCCTTTTTTTCTGTATATGTATATTCTTTTCTTTCCATTAATAATCCCCTAAAGTTTCTTCTAATTGATTTAACGCTTTTGAAAGTTCTTCATCATTTGGTGAAATTCCATGCCATTTATGGGAGTTTTCCATAAAATCAACTCCTTTCCCCATTACTGTTTTCATAATATTTACAACAGGTAGACCATTTTTTAATAATGATTTTGAATGGTTTAATACTTCAATTAAATTTTCTATATCATTACCGTTGCTTTCAACAACGGACCACCCAAAAGATTTAAATTTAGCTTTTAAATTTTTTAAAGAATTGATTTCATTTACAGGACCATCAATTTGTTGGCCATTATAATCAATTGAAACTATTAAATTATCAATATTGTTATTTGGACCATACATAAATCCTTCCCACACCTGTCCTTCTTGAAGTTCACCATCACCCATAAGAGCATAAACAATATTTGAATCATTATTTAGTTTTTTTGAACTTGCGGCACCTATAGCTACAGATAGACCTTGACCAAGAGAACCTGATGCAATTCTAATTCCAGGTAATCCTTCATGTGTGGCTGGATGACCTTGTAATCTAGAATTTATTTTTCTAAAACTATTTAATTCATTTAATTTAAAATAGCCACTTCTTGCTAGTACACTATAAAAAACAGGTGAAATATGACCATTTGATAAAAAGAAAATATCTTCTCCAATGCCATTCATTGAAAAAGATTTATTTCTATTCATTATGTTAAAAAATAATGTAACAAAAAAATCTGTACAGCCTAAAGATCCTCCAGGATGGCCTGATTGAACATTATGAACCATTCTAACAATATCTCTTCTGACTTGTGAGGCAATAACTCTTAGTTCTGATACATTTAATTTTTTATTCATTTTATAGTATTTGGCTAGTATGCTCTTTTGTTTTTACTTTTTGAATAATATTTTCAATATTCCCTTTTTCATCTATTAAGAATGTCCATCGTGCTGTACCCATATAATTTTTTCCATACATAGACTTTTCAATCCATGTACCATACTTCATATGAACATTTTGGTCTTCGTCTGCAATTAAATCAAAAGGTAAATCAAATTTATTAATAAATTTTTGATGTGATTTAGGTGAATCTTTGCTAATTCCTAATATAGTGTATCCATTTTTCTGTAATGTTTTATAATTATCTTTTAAGTTGCATGCCTGAGCAGTACATCCTGGCGTATTATCTCTTGGATAAAAATATAAAACTACTTTTTTACCTATAAAATCAGATAATTTTACTTTATCGCCTTTTTGATTTATAGATTCAAAACCAGGTGCTTTATTCCCTATTTTAAGTGCCATATTTAAATGTTTATATTATATGAAGTTTTGTTGTTTGCGTTATCATAAACAACAAGTACAAATTTACCTTTAAATGATTGATTAGGATTAAATTTTTTAGAAATTATAATTTCATTTTTTGAATCATATTCAAAAAGTATCCAATTATTATTGATTTTTCCCTCGTATTTATTAATTCCTGATAGATCATCTTTAATTCTAATTTTAATTTGATTTGAATTTATTTTTAGTGGAGTTATTTCTGGACCTATAGTATCATTTAAAAGGGTATATTTTGATAAATTATTTGTTTTGAAACTTATACTATTATCACTATTCCATTTTCCTCCTATAAAACTTTGATCATTTTTTAAAATCTCATAAACATAAGATTTATTTATATCATACTTTTCTTTTGGTATTAAAGTAACTTCAATATTTTTCTTAAAAGTAGATAAATTTTTAAATTCAAAAATTTCATTGTTCTTTTTCAACTTTTTTTTAAAGGATAAAAACAATGTATCAAATAAACTTATTTTACTTACATTAATAGAAAAATCATTATAATTTTTTTCAAACTTTGTTTCTGAAGGAATAATATCAATAAATGATAAGTCAATTACTTTATCATTTAAAATAATTTTTGAAGGTAATACTTTAGTTAAATCGATGAGATAAAAATTTTTATCATGTAATGTGTATGAAGGATTTATATTTCTTATAGATTTATCAACTTCAATTTCTAAGAAATTTCTATTATTACTAGTTGAAATCTGAATTATATTATCGTAAATTTCGAAGTTTTCATCTGATAAATTAATTTTATTTTTTAAGTTTTTAGTATTTGAATTATTAATGCTAAATAATATTTCTTGATTATTTTCATAAGAGTCATATATTTTAATTTTAATATTATTTACTTCTTCTTCATTAATATTTAAAATTCCTGAATGATCATTATTATGAAAATTTAATACATTTCCATCATCCTGGTATAACTTTATGTATTGTTTTCTGCTTTTTAGAAATAAATTAAAATCTATGTATTTAGCAACGTTATTAGTCTCATCATAGGTTAAATATTCTATATTGTTGTTAACAACTAGAGTGTTATTAACATATAATTCTATTTTTTTAATGCCATTTTTGTTAGATGCTCCATCTAGTTTATCATAACATAGAATTGATATTCCAATTTTACCTTTTGCGTTAATATTTTCAATAAAATTTTTACCCTTATCACTTAAAACTTGGTATTCAAAAATCCCATATCCATTGTTTATTCTTGAGTATTTATCTAAAGTTTTGAAAGTTATTTTTTCAATAGTTGGTTTTGTATTATCTATTATTTCATTAAATTTTAATTTTAAGGGGTCATATACATTGTCTAAACTATCTCTGAGTTCAAAATGAAGGTGTGGTCCACTTGAAGAGCCGGTATTTCCTGAATAAGCTATTACTTCTCCTTTATTTATAAAGAATTTTTTTCCTGGATAAATATTTACTGAAAAATGTTTTTTTCTATATTGATAATTTGTAACATAATCATCAATTTTTTTATTAAATTTATTTAGATGAGCATAAACAGTTTTTTTACCATCTAAATGTTTTATATATATTGCTTTTCCATATCCTGATTCTGAAACTCTTATTCTTTCTATATAACCATTTTCACTTGCGTAGACAGGGTATCCAGTTTTTCCAAAAGTTTTTATATCAATTCCCATATGGAAATGATCTCCTCTTAGTTCACCCATTGTGCCAGACAAATAATTTTGGGAATTAGTATTTATTGGAAAGAGATATTTATTTTGTGAATAAATATTTCCAAAAATAAAACTAAATAATATTAGTGATAAGTAATTTTTCATTTTCAATATATGCCTCTAGTTTATCTCCTACATTTACTTGACCTACACCTTTAGGTGTTCCTGTAAATATTAGATCTCCTTTATTTAATGTCACATACTTTGATATGTAATGTATTAAGAAGTCTATTTTATAAATCATTAATTTAGAGTTTCCGTTTTGAACTTCTTTTTTATTTTTGTAGAGGGAAAAATTTAAATTATCTATGTTTTTAAAAAAATTAATTTTTTTCAATTTAGAAATTGAGGCAGAATTATCAAAACCTTTAGATAAATCCCAAGGTAGTCTTTCTTCTTTAGCTTTAGATTGGATGTCTCTTGCTGTAAAATCAATTCCAATAGCAATACTGTCTATGTGGCTTTTAGCATTTATTTTTTTAATATTTTTTCCTTCTTTTTTTATTTTAAATACAAGTTCGACTTCATAATGTAAATTATTTGTTATAGAAGGATATTTGAATTGATTACTTTCATTTAAAGAAGTCTCTGGTTTAAAAAAAATTACAGGATTTTCAGGAATATTATTGTTTAATTCTTTTATATGATCAACATAATTTCTACCTACACATATAATTTTCATTTTTTTATATTAAATCTCCAATAACTGTTAAATCGTTGGTAGTTTTTTTTAGTCTTACAGACTTAATTTTACCAATTATATTATCATTATATGGTACTTTTACTTTTATATAATTTTCAGTAAAGCCATTAACCCAATCATTTTTTTTACCTTTTTCAAATAAAACATTTTTTTTTAACCCTATGTTTTTATCATAAAAAAATCTTTTTTTCTTATCAGATAATATTCTTAACATTTTTGATCTTAAAGCTTTTTCATTTGTAGGTATTTTATTTTTCATTATATCAGCTCTTGTATTAACTCTTTCAGAATATGGAAAAACATGGAGATAATTAATACTTAAATTATTTAAAAACTTATACGTTTCTTTAAAATCTGATTTAGATTCACCAGGGAATCCAACAATCACATCACCTCCAATGCATGCATCTGGCATTAGAGATTTTATTTTTTTTACTTTTTTTTCATATAATTCTTTTGTATATCTTCTTGACATATCTTTTAGTATTTTGTTATTTCCAGATTGTAATGGCATATGAAAATGATTTAAAAACTTATTTGATTTAGAAATTATCTTAATTATTTTATCATTTAATAGGTTAGGTTCTATTGATGATATTCTAAATCTAATTTTTTTATTAATTTTTTCAATTGCTATTATTAAATCTGTAAATGATTCTTTTCTTTTACCATTAATAATTCCAAAATCACCAATGTTAATACCACTTAAAACTATTTCTTTTGATCCTTTTGAAATTAATTTATTTATTTTATTTAATACTTCATCAATAGTATTAGATCTACTTTTTCCTCTAGCTAATGGAATTGTGCAGAAAGAACATCCATAATTACAGCCATCTTGAATTTTAAGAAAAGCTCTAGTCCTTTCGTTAATAGAATAGGTTGAATTAAATTTTGTTATTTCATTTATTTTGGAATGTAATATTTTCTCTTTTTTATTATTGAAATAATTACTTATTTCAAATTTTTCTTTCATTCCAAGTACTAGGTTTACACCATTGATTTGAGAAATTTCTTTAGGTTTTAGTTGTGCATAGCATCCAATTATATCTATTTCTGTTTTTGGGGATTTATTTTTAATTTTTTTTATTAATTCTTTACATTTTTTATCAGCATTTTTAGTAACTGAGCATGTATTTATAATTACTTTGTTTGGATTATCATTTATGGAAATTTTTTTATATCCTTTTTGTTTGAATTTTCTTTCTATAGTTGATGTTTCAGAAAAATTAAGTTTACATCCAAATGTGTGAAATGCTACTGTATTCATAATTAAAATTCAGTCCCTAAATTAATAGAAAAATTCAGTTCTTTATTTGAATTTCTTGATAATTCAGTTGTAATGTATAAATTTTTAATAGTTACAAAATCAAGACCTATACCAAAACTGTGAAGATATTTGTTGTTTAGATTGATATTTTGGTTTTTATTAGAATATTTCCATACATATCCAGAGTCAAAAAACATTTTTAAATAAATGTTTATAGGAATGTTTTTAAATTTTCTGAATTTCATTTTTTCTATATTAAAATTTTTTGAAATAATTCTTTTTTTGAGTGTATTTTTATAGATTAAGTTTGTGTGGCCATGAATTAAGTATTTTTCATAACCTCTTAATTGATCAGTATTTTCATAAAGATAATATGGTTGATTTTTACTACTAAAATAAGATAATAGAGTAAAAGAGTAATAAAATTGTTTTTTAAATTCAAAATATTTTGAGTAATAGATACTTGCTTTCCATTTGTTTATATCATTAAAAATACCTATTCCAGTCTTTTCAATTTGGACATTTAATCGAAATCCATTTAATGGGTAGTTTTTAATATCTCTAAAATCTCTATCAAATTCGTAATTTATATTAAATGAATTTTTTATTCTATTTCCATAAAAATAATTCTCATTTATAAGTGATAATGTATCATTCAAATTTATATTGTAGTATTCTAATTCGAAATAGTGATAATTATAGAATGATTCTCTATGAGAATATTCTATTGATGTTGAAAGCTCTTTTAATAATGAGTTCTTTGATTTATAAAAAATGGGAATGTGATCAGTAGAATTATATTCTAAATGATCATAGTCTATATAATCAAATTCAATTTCAATACCTCCTTTTTGTTTTTTTGTTATGTATGGTATATAGTAAGAAGTTTGAAATTGTTTAATAAAACCCAACCTTAATAATACTTCAAATTCATCAGCTTTACCACTAGTATTATAATGATAAAATCCTAATCCATAGTTTATTCTATTAAAATCATGATTAAAGTTTTCCCACCAATCACTAAAATTTCTATCTGATAGTTCAAAAATTATAATTGGTGCCCAATAAATAGATTCAAGTACATTTATTATTATGATTACGTGATTTTTTTTAATTATTTCTATTTTAAATTCTACTTCATTGAAAAGATCAGTATTTATAACTTTTCTTTTGTCTTCTTCTAAAGTAGAAATAAATTTATCTTTAGATATTATAATGCCTTCTTTAAGAGTTAATTCGCGAAGAATTATATTTTCTTTAGTTTTTTTATTTCCCAATATTTTAATTTCATCAATTATTATATTTGATGATTGATTTAATTTTAAATTATTAATTGAAGTTGTATCTGATTTTGCTAAAAGCTTATTGAAATTAATAAATATAGTGAGAAGTAATAAAGATAGAATTATAATATTTTTCATTATTTTTATAAAGTGTAAATATATTATTTAATCAATGAATATTAGGAAATTATTTATAGTACCTATTTTGTTTTATCAGTATTTAATTTCACCAATTTTTCCACGATCTTGTAGGTTTGAACCTACATGTTCAGAGTATTCTAAACAAGCAATTTTAAAGTATGGTTTTTTTTATGGAACTTTTTTAGGTATAAAAAGAATATTACGATGTCATCCATGGGGAGGAAGTGGTAAAGATTCACTAAAGTAGTTTATAATTCTTCTATTTCTTGCTTAAAATTACTGGATAATATTGGAAATTTATACCATGTTGATGCATCAAGACTATAATCGTCAAAATGAAAGCTAGGTGCAGTTCTTTCTCTTTTCCATTGATTTTTTCCTAGAAGGTTAAAAAATTTTTTTATGTACTTTTTTAGTTTATTATCCTTACATATTTTTTCTTTTTTAATTTTATCATAAATATTTTTTGGACTCATCCTTTCTTTAATTGCATGTCTTTCAATTCTTGATAAAATAGAATAAGGCATAAGATCATCTTCATCTGTTTGGTTAAATTTTTTAGGTTTTAATTCGGCACTTGGTTCAAGGTTTAATACATTATTTAAACAGTTGTAATTATATTTTTCTTTTAGGTAAATAAGTAATTTTTTAATAAATACCTTATCAATTCCTGCAATAGGGGATACTGATCCACTTGTGTCTCCATCCATCGTTGAATATCCAACAGCACTTTCACTTCTATTTGAGGTTGATAAAAGAATCATATTATTTGTATTAGCAATAAACCATATAAAAGGAGATCGTACTCTTGCTTGAACATTTTGTAATGCTATGTTATCATTTTCCCAATTGTATTTTTTATTAGTAGTTTTTGAAATTTTATCAATAATACTTTTTACTTCTTCATTTATAGACCATTTAAAATGAGTAGATGATATGAATTGAGCTAGTTTTTTAGCTGATAATTCAGTATCTAAAGATGAGTTTTTTGATTTTTGGTATACAGTAATAAGTATATTTTTCATTACTGTATTTATAGAACAATTATCTTCTTGAAGATTTTTTAAATTTAGCTTTTTAATAACTTCTTTTTCACCTAGTTCAAGCATTGCTCTTCTAATCATCTCATAAACTAATATTACTGTACATGATGAGTCTGCTCCACCACTTAAAGAGACTGTGAAACCATTACATTTACTTTTAATATTATAATCAAATAGAGCAAGAGATGCTGCATTAATAAATTCTTCAAAAATATTTGTTTTTGAATCAACAAATTTTGTTGATGTCTTTTCTAAATCTATATCATAGATATTACTAATAACATTTTTAAATGAAAATCTTTTGCTTATATGAAGAAGTTTTCCTTTTTGAGCAAGAATAGTATCTCCTTCAAAAATTGATTTTCCAGATTCATTTCCTAAAAGGTTGCATGAGATATATGTGCAATCATATTTTTTTGAGCTATCTATTACTTGATTTTTTCTAAAGTTAAACTTATGAAATGCATAGTGACTTGCATTAGAATGTAATATTAATAGATGTCTTTTACTTGTATTGATATATTTTAGAGGTCTTTCTTTATCCCATGAATCTCTACATATTTCAAAACCAATTGTTAAATCTTTATTATATTCATATTGAATTGTACCTATTGGTACTTTTTTTCCATTAAAAAATATTTCTTTTTTTTCTCCTAAATTCCAAGGTTCAAACCATCTTTTTTCATAATGGATTCCGTCGTTTGGAAGATTACTTTTTACAAAAAAACCTTTAATTTCTTTATTATTTATTATACAGCAAGTATTGTATGTTTTGTTTTTATAGTGAAGAGGAAGTCCTACAATAACTGTAATTTGATTACATAATTTTTGAATTTTAATTAATTCTAATTTTGCCTTTTCAATGACCCAATTATTGAAAAATAAATCCTGACAACCATATCCGGTGATTGATAATTCAGGTAAACATAGAACTTTAACATTATTTTTTATTGACTTTAAAATACTTGTTTTAATATTAGTATAATTTCTATCCCAGTCTAAGGGTATTTGATTTAAATTAGAGCTAGCAATTTTTATATTCAAACCTTGTAAAGAGTTATGTTTTACTTATACAAAATTACACTAACTCAAGTTTATCACAAGCATTTCTAGAAGCATCTTTTTCTGCATTTTTTTTACTTTTTCCATAACCTTCAGAAAGTTTTTTACTATTAAGATATAAAATGGATTTAAATTGTGAGAACTTATCTGATTTTGTGGTCTTTTCAACAATAAAACTAATTTTCTTTTTTTCTTTTTGTGCCCATTCTAAAATTTTACTTTTAAAATTATGAGTTTGACTTGTTAAGGAATCTAAATCATAATAAGGAACTAATACATTATTAATAACTTTTTTTGAACAAAAATTAAATCCTTTTTCTAAGTAACAGGCTCCAATTAAAGCTTCCACAGCATCACCATATACTGATTCATAAGATTTTGTTTTTGCTTTTTGAAGATTTATTAGTTCTTTGATTCCAATTTTTCTTCCAAGATTATTTAGTGAATCCCTACTTACAATTTTTGATCTTATTTTGGTAAGAAACCCTTCATCTTTATAAGGATATAATTTAAATAAATAATTTGCAACAATTAATCCTAAGACTGCATCTCCTAAATACTCTAATCTTTCATTTGATTCTTCAGAATTATTAGATTTATGTAATAAGGCAAGCTTATATAATTGAATTTTTTTTGGTTTATAACCTAGAATAAACTTTACTGCATTAATTAATTTTAAATCTTCTTTATTTTTAAAAAAAATGTTCACTATAAATTTATTTTTTTAAAAATTATTGAGGTGTTATGTCCTCCAAATCCAAATGTATTATTAATCGCAATATTAATATCTCTTTTTTGGATTTTGTTAAGAGTAAGATTTAATTTAGGACTAAATTCTTCATCGTTATTAAAATGATTTATAGTAGGTGGAACAGACCCTTCATTTATTGAAATAATTGATGCAATAGATTCTATTGCTCCAGCAGCTCCTAAAAGGTGTCCCGTCATAGATTTAGTTGAACTTATATTTACATTATATGCATGTTCATTAAAAACATTTTCTATAGCTAATATTTCACTTTTATCTCCTAGAGGTGTTGATGTTCCGTGTACGTTTATATAATCGATTTCTTCTTTTTTAATGTTTGCATGATTTATAGCATTATTCATAACTAATTTAGCTCCTTCCCCGTCTGGATGTGGTGCTGTTATGTGGTGAGCATCACAAGACATTCCAAAACCAATTATTTCAGCATAAATTTTAGCATTTCGTTTAATTGCATGATCATAATTTTCTAATATCAGACCACCACCACCTTCACCAAGAACAAATCCATCTCTTTCTTTGTCAAATGGTCTTGATGCTGTTTCGGGGGAATCATTTCTCTCAGAAAGAGCTTTTAAGGCATTAAAACCTCCAATACCAGTTTCATTAACAGCCGCTTCAGATCCTCCAGTAATTATTATGTCTGCAGTTCCTGATTTAATATAATGATAAGAATCTATAATTGCATTTGATGCAGACGCACATGCTGAAACTGTGGAAAAATTAGGTCCTTTTAAACCATATTTTATTGCAATTAGACCTGGGCATATGTCGGAAATTAGTTTGGGTATAAAAAAAGGATTAAATCTAGGATTTTTATTATTTTCACTAAAATTTATGAGTTCATTTTGGAATGTTTCAATTCCACCCACACCAGATCCCCAAATAACTCCAAATTTATTTTTATCTATTTTGTTTAAATCTATACCGGAATCTTGAAGAGCTTCTTCAGCAACAATCAATCCATATTGTGCAAAAGCATCCATTTTCCTAGATTCTTTTTTATCAAAATAGTTTAAAGGATCATAGTTTTTAAGTTCACACGCAAATCTTGTTTTAAATTTTGATGCGTCAAATCTTGTAATAGGTTTACAACCACTTATCCCATTAAATAATGATTGATTATATTCTTTAAGATTATTGCCAATAGGAGTTATTGCTCCCATTCCCGTTATTACTACTCTTTTTTTACCCATCTTATTAGATGAATGGTTATTTTATTTACGTTTAACTAACGTTTTCTTTTAAATATGAGATTGCTTGGCCTATTGTACCAATTTTTTCTGCGTCTTCATCAGGAATAGAAACATTGAATTCTTTTTCAAATTCCATAATTAATTCAACAGTGTCTAACGAGTCAGCACCTAAATCATTTGTAAAGCTAGCGGAATCAGTAATCTCTGATTCTTCAATTCCTAATTTGTCAATTATAATTTCTTTTACTTTATTTTCAATATTTTCCATAGAAGTTTATTTTTATTACTCTGCAAAAATAAATTTTTTTTTCAATTCTCAAACTATATAACTTAGTATATACTTTAATTATAAATTAAATAATATTGAATATTAAGAAATCAAAAATTAAATTTTATGCAGATGATTTTAAAGTTGTTGGTATTGTATCTAATTCAAAAGAATATAAAATAGCTTGGATATTAAATAATTTGTTAAATATTAATTTAAAAAAGAGTGATAATATCTTAATAAAATTGATAAATAATCAATTAATAAGTGTTTCATGTCTAAATTATAAAGATAAAAAGAAGTATATAAGATTATTAACAAATAGGCTTAATAATAAAGAAAATGTAAAGTCACATTTTATTTCTAAATTATCAAAATTTGATTATTTTCTTCAGTTTTCTGTCAATTTTTTTGAATTTGAGTCTTTTAATATAATTAATGAGTTAAAAAGAGATAATCGTATTCAATTTGCTAATTTTGTTGATGTAAATAAATTGAAAGAAAAATACATGCTTTATATATGAAAAATATTTTTTATAATAAAACAAAAATAATAGCTACAATAGGTCCATCTTCTTCTGATATTAACATTTTAAAAGAAATGATAATTGCTGGTGTTGATGTTGTTAGATTAAATTTTTCTCATGGTGAAAAAGAATTTCATAAACAAATTATAAAGAATGTTAGAAAAATTAGTGAAGAGCTACAGGCACCTATCTGCATACTTCAAGATTTACAAGGACCTAAAATCCGAGTAGGTGAAATATTAAATGATTCTATTGAGTTAAAAGATAATGAAAAATTAAAAATTGTTTCTAAAAATGTTGTTGGTGATTCTAGGGTTATTTCAATAGATAATGATATTTTATATGATATTAAATCTAATGAGAGAATACTTATTGATGATGGTAAGATAGAGTTAAAGGTAATAAGTTCTTCTAAAAATGAAGTTTTAACTAAGATTATAAGAGGTGGAATATTATTACCTAGAAAAGGTATTAATTTTCCTGATAGTAATATTTCTGTATCATCTATTACAGAAAAGGATATTGAAGATTTACATTTTGGATTAGATAATGATGTTGATTGGATTGCATTATCCTTTGTGCGATCTGAAAAAGATATTAAGTTATTAAGAAAAATGATTAGAGAGAGAGGAAAAGAAACTAGAATAATTGCTAAAATTGAAAAACCACAAGCAATAAAAAATATTGATAAAATAATTAAAGCATCAGATGGGTTGATGGTTGCAAGAGGTGATTTAGGTGTAGAAATGCCTATGGAATCTGTACCTATATATCAAAAAAAGATTGTTAATAAATGTAATAAAGCATTTAAACCTGTAATTATAGCTACGCAAATGCTTGAAAGTATGGTAGAACAAAAAACTCCAACTAGAGCGGAGTCAAATGATGTTGCAAATGCTGTACTTGATGGTGCAGATGCAGTTATGCTTTCTGCAGAATCAGCAACAGGGAATTATCCAATTATTGCTGTTAAAAGTATGGAAAAAATAATAAGTTCTGTTGAAAGAAGCACTTCTGAAATCTATTATAATTTTGAAAAAAATAAATATTTAAAAAATAGGGTAAATGAAAGTTTGATAACTGCTGCTTGTCGGCTTTCAAAACAAATTAATGCTAAAGCAATTGTATCTATGACGAAAAGTGGATTTACTGGATTTAGGGTATCTGGTAATAGGCCAAAAGCTAAAATATTTATAGTTACTAATGACAAAAATTTAGGTAATATTATGAATATAGTTTGGGGTATTAGGTGCATATTTTATAATAAAACAGAAAATATTGATTTAACACTTGAGAACATTGAAAATATATTAGTTGAAAATAATCATTTAAAAAAGGATGATAAATATATAGTAACAGCTTCTATGCCAGAACATTGGGAAGGTCATACTAATATGATGAAAGTGAATATAGTTAATTAGGCTTTTTATAAATCAATTTCTAGACCATCATACGCCAAAGAAATATTTTTTGGTAAAAATTTATTTAATTTATTGTGCTTTCCTAAATTATGAGAAATATGAGTAAAATATGTTTTTTTAATTTTTAATTTTTTAACAACATCAATTGCTTCTTCTAAATTAAAGTGTGAAATATGTTTATCGATTTGTAAACAGTTTAATACCAGTATTTTGCTGTTATTAATTTTACTTAATTCTATATTTGAAATAAAGTTTGCATCAGTTATATAAGTGAAATCTTTAATTCTGTAACCCAATACTTCTAGTTTATGGTGGTTTACTTTTATAGGAATTATTTTTAATTTTTTATAGACAAAATCTTTATTTATTGTTTTTAAATCAATTTTTGGTAGACCTGGGTATTTAATTCCACTAAAAATGTAAGAAAAATCATTTTTTAATTGATTTACTAAATAATTATTTCCAAATGCTTTTATAGATTTTTTTTGTAAGAAATTAAAAGATCTTAATTCGTCTATACCTGATGTGTGATCTCTATGTGCATGTGTATATAAAACAAAATCGATTTTTTTGATGTTATTATTTAAAACTTGTTGTCTAAAATCAGGTCCAGTATCTATAATGAAATTTAGATTTTTATGATTTATATAAATTGATGATCTTAGTCGAATATCTTTTTTGTTTTTTGATTTACAAATATTACATTCACATCCTATAACAGGTATTCCTTGAGAAGTTCCCGTTCCTAAAAATTTAACTTTCAATGGTATCTATTTTTTTAAGAATTATAATATCATTTTTGGTGCATAATTTCTTAGAAATTTTAATGGATTTAATAATTTCTATTAAAGCATTAATTTTTCCTTCCAAACTGAAGTATTTGTTAATTATAACTACTTTTTTATCTTTTATAATACAATAACCGGACTTAAAATTACCTTTTTCAAATCTAATTTTGTATTCTTGAGATTCTAAAATATTTTCTAATTTTAATTGAAATATTTTTGTAATTTTTAAACTCATAATTTTAATTCTTGAATATAGATAAAAAATATTTAATAGTTTTAGTAGGTCCAACTGCTAGTGATAAAACAAAGTTAAGTATAGATATTGCTAATTTATACGATGCTGAAATATTATCTGCAGATTCTAGGCAATTTTATAAAGAATTAGAAGTTGGTACAGCTAAACCAAATAAAGTAGAGTTATCTAAAGCAAAACATCATTTTATAAATAATTTATCTATTCATGATAATTATTCTGTTGGTAAATATAAAACAGAAGTAGATTCTGTGTTGATGAACTATTTTAAAAAGAATAATTATGCAGTACTTGTTGGAGGCTCAGGTTTGTTTGTTGATGTTGTTTGTAATGGAATAGATGATATTCCAAAAGTACCTAATGAATTAAGAAATAAAGTAAGAAAATATTATAAAATAAATGGCTTAAACTACATTCAAAATTTACTGAAACAATATGATAAAAAACATTATAATGTTATTGATTTGAATAATCCTCAAAGAATATTGCGTGCTTTAGAAGTATGTATATATACAAAAAAACCATTTTCTTCTTTTTTAATAAAGAAACAAGAAAAAAATAATTTTCATTTAATAAAAATTGGACTAAATCCTCCAAGAGAAATACTTTATAAAAATATCAATTCTAGGGTTGATTCGATGATTAAAAATGGACTTATTGATGAAGCGTTAAATTTAGTTGATTTTAAGAATTTAAATTCTTTACAAACGGTAGGTTATAAGGAATTGTTTGATTTTTTTGATAATAAAATATCAGAAAAAGAAGCTATTGATTTAATAAAAAGAAATACAAAAAAATATGCGAAAAAGCAAATGACATGGTTTAAAAGAGATAGAGATATTAAATGGTTTGAGAAGATAGATAATTCTATTTTTGAATATGTAAAAAAAATTATTGTTTAGATATAATTTCAGCTATTTCGTAGAGTTTTTTATCAATGTTTTTATGTTTACTAATTGAATCTTTAATGGAAATAATATTATAATCCATATTTTTATAACCAATCATTTTTTTTGATTCACCTTTTAATAATATTTCAATAGCTTTATATCCTAATATTGAACCTAAAATTCTATCACTTGGAACAGGTATTCCTCCTCTTTGTACGTGTCCAAGTATTGAATATCTAACATTTGAATTTTTAATTTTACTTTCAATAGTGTTTGCAAATTCATAAGCAGCACCATAATTACAACCTTCAGCATAGACAATGATGATAGATTTTTTTTTCTTATTTATTTTTGAAATATTATTAATAACTGTATCGATATCTAAATTAACCTCAGGAATTAATATCATTTCAGCACCAGATGAAATTCCTGCTTCTAGAGCTAGATTTCCTGAGTTTCTTCCCATTACCTCAACAATAAAAATTCTATCGTGAGAAGATGCAGTATCCCTAATTTTATCAATAGCATTTACAATTGTTTCTCTTGCAGTTGCAAAACCTAAGGAATGATCAGTACCGTAAATATCATTGTCAATTGTACATGGTATACCTATAATTGGAAAATTATATTCATCTGAAAAAATGGATGCACCAGTCAATGATCCATCACCTCCTAAAACAATTAATCCATCTATATTATTTTTTTTTATATTCTTATAAGCAATTTTTCTTCCCCCTTTTTTATAAAATTCTTTACTTCTAGCAGATTTTAATAATGTTCCTCCAAGATGAATTGTATTTCCTACATTACTAGGAGTTAACTTTATAAAATTATTTTTTATGAGTCCTTTATAACCATATTCTATTCCTTGAACTTTAACATTACTTTGATTAGCTGTCCTTACTATAGATCTAATTGCAGCATTCATTCCAGGTGAATCACCTCCAGATGTTAAAACAGCTATATTTTTCATAGAATTTAAAATACTTAATAAACATTAAAAATGTATATTTAACTAAATTAACAAATCGTATTTACTTTTTTTAATTAATGAAGAAAGTTTTAATCATTTCATATTATTGGCTTCCTGAAAAAGGAGTTGGACACAAACGATGGCTTGGTTTTATTGAACATTTTAAAAGCAATGGTTATGAACCAATTATTTTTACTAAAGGAAACACGAATTCAGTTACTAAGGTTAAAAATTCATATACTTTAATTAGAAAAAAAATTTTTGATCCTAGTATTATTTTTTCTAAGATTTTTAAAAGTGATTATAATAAGGGAGTTGTAGATAATTCTAATTCTATATTCATAAGTTTTTTTTCTTGGCTTAGGTCAAGTTTTTTTATTCCAGATTCTAGAATATTTTGGGTTAGGCCATCTGTTAAATATTTAAAACAATATATTAAAGAAAATAATATAGAAATTGTTTTAACCACTGGGCCTCCTCATAGTATGCACCTTATCGGATTGAAATTAAAAAAAATATTAAACATTAAGTGGATTGCGGATTTTAGAGATCCATATTCAAATTGGGATATTCTTTTAAATATGAGACCTTTATATTTTTCTAAAAAAAAACATAAAAATTATGAGAATTTATTTTTAAATAATGCAAATCATGTTATGGTTACTAATAGCATTCTACTAAAAGAATTTTCATTTCATATGCCTAATAATAACATTACTTGTATTCCAAATGGATCTTTATTACCTGAAACAGTATCGTCTTCAAAGAATGATTATTTTGTTATATCACATTTTGGATTGATAAATAAATTTAGAAATCCAAAAGTATTTTTAGATGTTATTAAAAATATTTTAGAGAATAACAATGATTTTAAATTGAAATTTAAACTTATATTTTGTGGCCCTGTTAATGTTTCAACTTTAAATTATATTAAAAAAGACCAAATTCTTTCTCAATCTTTTGAATATCATAAACATGTTGATGAAGATCAAATGATAAATATTATGTCAAATTCATCTTTATTGCTTTTACTTTTAAACAATACTGAAATTCAAAATACAACTCCTTTTAAAATATATGATTATATTATTTCTAATAAGCCTTTAATTACTTTAGGAAGTTATAATAATAATGATGTAGATAGTTTGTTGGAAAAACATAAAAGGAAAAAAAGAATATCTTATGACGATCATCAGTCAATCAAAAAAATAATATTGAATTCATTTAGTAATTATAATAAGAATAAAGAGCATTTATATAGTTCTGATAAATCAGAAATTCAATTTAAATATTTATCAAAAAAGTTATTTAAGATTTTTGAGGAGATATAATTCTATTAAGTATTGTATTGAATTCTGGAGATATTTTAGATTTATATATTAAGATGATATAAAAAATAGAAATCAAAGTAGATTTAAGTAAAATATTTATTAATGAATTTTCTAGATTAGGGATATAAATACTTAAAAAATAAGTTAATAATCCCATAAAAATAACCATTATGGTTTTGTTTGAAAATGGTAATATTTTCATTTTTATTTTAATAAAAATAAGTTTAATGAGATTGAAAATTAATATTGAAATTAATGATGCATATGCAGCTCCAATCATACCAAAGTTAGGAATTAATAGGTAATTAAGTATAATACTAAGTGTGGCTAATATTAAAATAGTAATAACATTAAATTTAAAATATTTAGACATCATTATTAATTCTCCATTAAAACTAAAAGCCATTGTTACTAGTTTTGCTAACCCTATAATGTAAACAACATTTTTACCTGAAATAAAATTTTGAGAATTTGGAATTAAATAGAATATATCATTTAGGTTAATAATTATTAATAAATAAATAAAAACTCCTATTAAAAGTAAATGGAGAGAAACTAATTTGTAATTTTTTTCTATTTTATTAAAGTTATTTTCTTTAATATTTTCTGAGATTACAGGAATTGAAATTTGTGCAATTGCTCTTCTAGGAATTGCAATCATTAGTCCTATATAAAATGCTGTTGTATAAATTCCTGTTTCTGATAATCCAAGAAGAGCAGTTACCATTAGAATGTCAACATTCATAACAAGTATGTTTCCAAAACTATTTAATATTGAAAAAATACTATAATTTGTTATTTCATTAACATGTTTCTTTATTTTATTTAGTCGAAAAAGTATAGAAAAATTTTCTTTTTTGTAACTATAGAAGAATATTAACAGAAGACCTAATAAGTATATTGGAGCTTGAAATAAAAGTAATTTTTCAAAAGTTATAATTGAAAATGAAAGTAAAATAACACTAATTAATGTTAGAAATCTATTTAAAACACCATTTGAAAAATTTGTAAGAATAATATCGTATCTAGCTCTTAAATAAGCTTCAAATAAAGTACTTAAAGTCATTATTAATAGTATAGAAAAAACTATATGATAATAGTTGAAAAAGATTTGAGATTTTTCTGTAAATAAATATTTAATATTATCTGAAAATAGTATTAATAAAGAGCATATAATTACAAATGATATTATGATAAAAAAGAATTGAATACTTAAAAATTCATTTTTTAATCTATTATCATTTTTAAAATTAGGATAGAATTTTAAGTAAGTTGCACTAACTCCAAATGTAGTTAGAGGTATAAGTATAGAAGAAGCACTAATTATTTGCCTTATTAAACCTATCTGCTCAGTTGATAAATAATTAGGAAATAAAATAAGTGAATTAATAAATCCAAGTAAGACTCCTAAATAGATTATAATAGTTGTCCAAAAACTTTGTTTTAAAACTTTTCCCATTAATTTATTTTTTCAGCTTCTATTGCATAATATCTTTTATAAAAACTTCGTAAAATGGGTCTAAATCCTGGCATAATTGAAGGATTTCTCCACTTTTCTTTTCTAATAATTTTCCATCCGGACTTTTTTAACAACCAATCAAATTGCCAATCTTCAAATTCATGGTAATGTTGATCTCTTTCATCACTCATATTTCTATATGATTTATTAAACCATAGTTTTAAAGGGACAGTGGCAAATAATTTTTTGCATTTAATTTGATTTAATATATTATATGGATTTATTAAATGTTCTAATATTTCAAATGCAGTTATTGCATCGTAGGATTTTAGATTTGATGTTAAGGTTGAAGTATCTAAATCTTCACCTTTGGTATTGTCTACTTGATATGTATTTTCTTTTAAAAGTGAGGAAAGTTTATTAGGAATTCCTAAATCAAATATTTTAGAATTTTTGTTTAAAGATGCTTTTAAAAATTTTAATGTTTTTTTGTGTCTTCTTTGTTCACAAAGTTTTGAATCAAATTTTTTTAAACTATTAAACATTTATAATTTTTTTTAAAATATTATTATATCTATGATTCTTTATAAATTTACCAATTTCTGAATTAACAATATATTTTTCTTTATTGATCCAGCTATTTACATAACCAATAATGCAATGACAAAATGAGATAATGGATTTACTTGTAATTGCTAATTTTATAGATCCTATCAATAACAAAATTAAATTATACCTAAGTAGGTACATAACTCTTCCTTGCTTTTTGTATTGATTTTTTTTGTATCTCGATGCTGTATTTCTCATCTGTTTTACTATAATTTTATTATATATTTTAATCTCAAATTTGTTATATAAAATCTTCATTTCATCTAGGGTATCCCAACCCATAGTTTCATTTAAACCGCCAATTTTATTGAAACATTTACGTGAATAAAGTTTTATTGCTCCTCTTGCATGGTCATTATTATATCTATTTTCTACTTTCCAGGAATTATTTTTTTTATTAGCAATAACACCAGAACATAATCCTAATTTTTTATTTTGCATAAAATCATTCATTATAGTATATAAGTAATTGTCTGGTAAAATTATGTCTCCATCAAATTTACCAATCAAATCATAGTCATTAATTGAGTGTTTTAATCCATAGTTAAATGCTTGAATAATTTTTTTACCTGGAGAAGGTTTATTTATTGATTTTTTATTTACGTATTTTATGAATGAAAATTTTTTTGAATATTTTTTTAAAATGTTTTCTGTATTATCAGTGGAGTTATCATTTACAATCAAAATTTGATCTGGTTTATGCGATTGATTTATAAAAGAATTAATACAGTTTTTAATGTATAACTCTTCGTTGTATACTGGTATAATAATTAAAATCTTCATTTTTTTAAAAAAACCATAGTCGAATAGACATAATTCCTACAGTTATTCCAAGTAATATTTTAATTATTCTATCTGATTTATTATAAGACCATCTACTGGCAATCCAACCACCTAATCCACTTCCTAGACCTATACTTATTCCATAAATCCAATTAACTTTTCCTTCATATATAAATATCATTAAAGCAAAAATAGTATACATAAGTACAACAAATACTTTTATACTATTAGCTTTTGATAGTTTAAGACTATTTATGTGTGCTAGTATAGCAATCATTATAAATCCAACTCCTGCATGAATAAAACCACCATAAATTCCTACAAAAAAGAATAATAAAACTGAAACTAATTTATTTTTTATTAGTTTTTGATGTAGTTGATTAATTGATTGATTTTTTTTTAAAAAAATACTCATTACCACAATTATCATTATTAATGATAATATTTTTTTAAAAGCATCTTCTGGAAAATCTATTGCTATTTTTGCTCCTATAATTGATCCAATAATAGCACTTAATGATAACCATCCTGAAAATTTAAATTCTGATAGCCCTCTGCTTTTAAATCCTGAAACTGCAAAAATATTTTGCATAACTATTTGTACTCTATTAGTACCATTAGCAATACTTACGGGTAAGTCCATAAAAATTAGAATAGGTAATGTGAGAAAAGAACCTCCTCCAGCAACTGTATTTATAAAACCAGATATTATGCCACAAATTAATAATATAATAAAATCACTATATTCCATATTCTATAACTGAGTTTTTATCGTTACATTTTTTTAGAAGAGCATTATTTGAAAGTCCTAATTTAGGATGTAAATAATCTTTATTAATATCATTTAAAGGGGTAAGAACAAATTTTCTTTTGTGAATATATTGATGAGGAATTATTAACTTATTAGTATTTATTATATTATTATTAAAATATAATATATCTAGATCTATTAATCTTTTTCCCCATTTTTTGGAAGATACTCTTCCTAATATTATTTCTATTTCTTTACATTTTTTAAGAAGTTTTAAAGGAGTAAGTTTAGTTTTTACTTCGATTACTTGATTCAAAAATTTTTTTTGATTTTTATCACCCCAAGGCTCTGTCTCATAAATTTTTGAAAAATTTATAATGTTTCCAATATGTTTTTTGATATATGAACAAGCATTATTTAAATTTTCTTTTCTTGATTCTATGTTGGAACCAAGGCCAATAAATGAACAATTAATTTCCAAGTTTTTGTCTATCCCATATTCTTTCATGAAAATAATATATTATTATTTTAGTGAAAATTTCTGCAATAGCTACATAACCACCTGTAGCAGCAGACTTAGTAAAAATCCAAGCTAAAATAAAAGTATCAATTGTTCCAATTGTTCTATAGGTCATTGCTTTATATAAACTTCTTTTTTTAGAGTGATGAAACTTATCGCTTTGTTTTTTCCATCCAATTCTCCACATTCTTTCATGTAAAAAATAAATAATTATTTTAGTTACGATTTCCATTCCTCCAACTTTTAAACCCGTAATAATATCTCCAGAAAAAAACCAGGTAAGTAATGATGTATCTATTGAAGCAATTATTCTCCATGTTAAGGTTTTATAACCACTTCTTTTAAATGTTTCTTTAACTTTTATATTCTTTTGCATTAACCTAAAATTAATTGAATATCGAAATTTTCTATATAATTTGCTACTTTTTGAGCAAATTTTCCACCAAGTGCACCGTCTATAATTCTATGGTCGTAGGTATGAGAAAGAAATACTTTATTTCTTATTTTAATTTCATCTCCATTTTTTCCTTCTACAACTGCCGCTACTTTTTTTATAGTTCCAATAGCTAAGATTGCAACTTGAGGTTGCATGATTATGGGAGTTCCCATAGTATTTCCAAAAGAACCAATGTTTGATATTGTATATGTTCCTCCACTTAATTCATCTGGATGTAATTTATTTTCTTTAGTTCTTTTTATTAAGTCATTTGATTTTTTTACTATAGTTAAAAAATCCATTTTTTCCACATTTTTTAAAACTGGAACTATTAAATTATCATTTTTAACTGCTACGGCTATACCTATATTTATATAATTTTTTTTGATTATTTTATCATTTATATATGAAATATTTATAAGTGGAAAATCCTTAATTGCTTTACAAACACAATAAATAAAAATTGGATTGAAAGAAATTGGAGTATTGTGCTTTTTAAAAAACTTTTCTTTAATTTCAAGCCTTTTGATTGCAACATTAGTAATGTCAGCTTCTACAAAAGATGTTACATGGGGAGATATTTGTTTTGATTCTACCATTCTTGAAGCAATAATTTTTCTTACTCTATCTGTTTCAATTAGTTCTTCATTTTCATTTAAAACTATTTTTTCAGTAGCATTACTTTTACTGATTGATTTTGGTTCAGATATTTTTATGTTTTTATTTTCAAGAAATTTTAATAAATCAATTTTAGTGACTCTTTGATTTTCTCCAGTTCCTTTTATAGTATCTAGCTCCTTTAAACTAATATTTTCTCTATTTGCTATATTTAATATTAAAGGAGAATAAAATTTGTTTGAGTCTTTTTTTATTTTTTTATTTTTTATTATTTTTTCTGAAGAATTATTATTTAAAGCATCATTAAAAATATTATCAACAATTTTTATTGAATCTTGATTTATTTCAATTATTGCTATAGGATTTCCAATTTGAACTATATCACCTTCATTAACTAATATTTTTTTTAATTTACCATTATAAATTGATGGTATTTCGGTATCAACTTTATCAGTTCCAATTTCTAAGATAGATTCATCTTCATCTATATGATCTCCTTCTTTTTTAAGCCATTTTAAAATAGTTCCCTCCATTATGCTTTCACCCATTTTTGGCATTATCATTTGAATAGAACTCATTTTTCTCTTTTTCTTTTTTTAGTTAAAAGATAAATAATAATTTTGTGTAACTAACGTTTTAAAGTTTAGTATGAGAAGACTAAATTACATATTTTTTTTCGTTTCTATTTCATTTTTTTCTTGTGAAGACAAATGTGAGTATTATAGAACTTATACAATACAGAGGCCACTATATGAAACTAAGAAGACAATTAGAGATACAGTTGATTATGTAGAATCTAGAGAAATTAATAATCCTGGAAAATTAAATTATAAAGATGGTTTTATTTTTATAAGTGAAATAGGAAAAGGTATTCATGTTGTAGATAATAGAAATATAAATAATCCTGAAAATATTGGTTTTATTATTTTACCAGGAAACTATGATATAGCAACAAAAGATAATTATTTATATGCAGATAGCTATTTAGATTTAGTTGTTTTTGATGTATCTAATCTAACATCTATTAGTGAAGTTAATAGGGTAGAAGGAGTTTTTGAGAATTATTATGTCAACCAAGGATTATATTCAGAAGAATTAGGTATTGTAGTTGGATTTGATGAAGAAGTTGTTGAAGAACTTATTGAAAATTATGATTGTGAATTAGCATATGATTAATGATATGAAAAATAAAAAAATACTTACATCAATTTACAAGTTCATAGTTTTAATATTGATAATAATCTCTTGTGAGGGTTCAAGTGATGTTGTTTTAAATGTTGGTTCATCAGGTTCAGGTGTTAATTCTGATTTTTCTACAAATGGTGAGTCTGGAACTGGTATTGGTGGATCAATGGCAAGATTTACTATAGTTGGTGATTACTTATATACCGTTGACTCTTGGGATTTAAATACTTTTGACATTTCTGATCAAATTAATCCTGAATTTAAATCAAAAGTAGGTTTAGGTTGGGGAGTTGAAACTATCTTTCCTTATGATAATAGATTATTTATTGGTGCTCAGAATGGTATGCATATATATGATTTAGAAAATAGAATAGAACCTGAATGGATATCAACTTATGAACATATAACTAGTTGTGATCCTGTAGTAGTTCAAGGAGATTTTGCGTTTGTAACGCTAAGAGGTGGTACTGAATGTCAGAGTTTTAATAATCAGCTTGATATTATAGACATATCAAGAATTAGCGAACCCACATTATTTAAAACTTATTCTATGATTAATCCACATGGTCTTGGTATTGACGGTGACTGTTTATTTATAACTGAAGGAGAGTATGGTTTAAAAATGTATGATATTTCAAACCTTAATGAAATAAAACTTACTGAACATTTTAAAGACATTAGTTCAATTGATGTTATTCCATTTATGGGTATTTTAATGATGATAGGTAATGATGGTTTTCATCAGTACTCATACGACTGTGATAAGGGGGAAATAGATTATATAAGCACTATTCCGATTAATAGACTGTAAAATGAAAAGATATTTTTTTATTTTATTTTTTTTACCTTTTTCAATGATATCTCAGAATAGAGATTATGTTATTTTCGAAGGCAAGAAGTATAAGGGAAAATTATTGCAATATTCTAATAAAGATATAAGTTTTGAAAATTCAGAATACCTCTTATTTTTTGATAAAAAGAAACAAGATACAATCAAAATTTCATCGGATTTAATTTATAAGTTGAAAGTTAAAAAACCAAATCAATTTTTTGAATTTGATAAAAAAAGCTGGAATAACATTGAAATGGGTTTTAACTTTGATAGTTGGGCAGTACCTCATGGAGAATTGTTTTTTTCAAAGGGAATTGTTAATGATAAATATTTAGATCCGGGATTAGGGTTAGGAATATTTACAGTTGACTTGATTAATTTTTTCCCAGTTTATTTAACTGCCAGTTATGATATCTTACCAACTAATAAAAATGATAAAGAAGTATCTATGTTTAGAGTTTTTTCTTTTACTAACATAGGTTATTCAATTGGAACTGATCTTGGTATTGATGATTATATATCAGAAAGTGGTGGTTTTTATTTTAATCCTGGTATAGGAATTAAAAAATCAACTGGAAGAAAACATTTATCCTTAAGATTTGGATATCTTTTACAAAAGTACAAATCCGAACACAATTTTTGGTGGTGGGATGAAATATTTATTGATAGTCCTTTTGGATCAAATTTTGATGATAATATTATAAGTAGAAACGGGTCATTTAGAAGAATGACCATTACTTTTGGAATCACTTTCTAAGTTTATTCTTACTTGATTTAATGCATTAACTGCAGATAAAGTTATATTTATATTTCTCTTCTTAGTTAGTATTAGTTTTTTGCTTGTAGTTTTGTTTTTGTCTGAATACCCTATCCACACTGTGCCTATTGGTTTGTTTTTTGTCCCTCCATCTGGACCAGCTATTCCACTAGTAGAAATTCCAATTGATGATTTAAATTTTTGTCTAACATTTCTTGCCATTTCTTCAACAACTTCTCTGCTTACAGCCCCATATTTTTCTATATTTTCTTTTTTTATATTTAAATTATTTATTTTAATTTCATTGCTATACGCAATTATACTCCCCCTAAAATACTGAGAACTCCCAGGAACTGATGTAATCATATGAGATATAAATCCTCCTGTACAACTTTCAGCAAACGAAATAGTTTTATTTTTTTTTATTAATAGTTTTCCAATTGATGACTCTAATTCTTCTTTATCAAATCCATATACATATTTTTGAATAATCTTAAGAAGAGTTTCTTCATAGTTATTTATTTTTTTTTTGATTTTTTCTAGATTATCTCCTTTACCTGTTAATCTTAATTTCACTCTACCTAGACTTGGTAAGTATGCTAGACTAACATTTTTATCCAGATTAGATTCCCAGTCTTTAATTAAATCTGAGAGCCAAGATTCACCAATCCCTATAGTTTTAATTGTTCTATGATAAATGAAAGGGAGTAAAAACTTATCTTTAATTAGATGAACACATTTATTTGTAAATAAACTCTTCATCTCAAAAGGAACACCAGGTAATGAAATAATTAATTTATTATCTTTTTGAAAAGCCATACCAGGAGCAGTACCAAATTGATTATGCAGAACTATACAATTATTAGGTACTCGTGCTTGATCTTTATTTTTTTTGGTAAAATCAAAATTTCTTTTTTTAAATATTTTTTTTATATGGGATAAGGTATTTTCATCAGTAACTAATTTTCCTCCAAAGAAATCATTCAAACAATTTTTTGTTATATCATCGTTTGTAGGACCAAGGCCTCCAGTTAAAATAATTAAATCATTTTTATTTAAAGATTTATCTAAAACATTAGTTATATCTTCTGAATTATCACCGATTGTAGTTCTTTTTCTTGTTTTAGTACCGATTTTATCAAGTTCTTGGCTTATCCATTGTGCATTAGTATCAAGGATATGACCATATAATATTTCATCTCCAATTGTTATTATTTCACAATAAATATGTTTCATTTATTTTTTTTATAAATAACGTAATCAAAATCGTATTTGTGTTTTGAATCTGAAGGATGAGATATTCTTGAAATTTCTTTCCATTCACTTTTATTCCATTTTGGAAAAAATGTATCTCCTTCTATATTTTTTTTAATTTCTGTAATGTATAATTTATCAACATATTTAAATCCTAGTTTATAAATTTCACCTCCACCAATAATAAATATTTCTTCATCTTCATTTTCTCTACCTATTTTAATTGCTTTTTCAATTGAATTTGTTATGTCTACATTCTTGATATTTTGATTTATATTTCTAGAAATAATTATATTTTTTCTATTTGGGAGAGGTCTCCATTTATTAGGAATGGAATCCCAATTTTTTCTTCCCATAATAATTGAATGCCCCATGGTCATTTTACTAAAATAGAACATATCATCTGGAAGATTCCATGCTAATTTATTGTTTCTTCCTATAACATCATTTTTAGATATTGCAACTATTATTGATATGTTCATATCTATTAATTTTTTATTTATTTTAACTATTTTTAAAATTAAGTAGCTTCAAAATTACTTTTTTGAACTTAAGATAATTATTTGAAATCCACCACTTTATTCTATTAAAAAAAGATTGATCTTTATGGGAATTATGTCTTATATTAAATTCATCCAGAGCATTATTAATATTTCCTTTTGCATCAATTAATTTCCAAAATAACATAAAATCTTTATCAATATTTTCAATATTAATTAACATTTTATGTTTTTTGTCTTTTAGAAAAAAATTAATATTTGAATTAATGGTATTACAATAGTCTATTGCTATATCAAGAGGCTCACTTTCTTTAGACCAGAATCTTTTGAAGTTGCTTCTGAAAGCTTTTATTATTCCATGTGAATATCTTCGGACAAAGCTTTTTGCAGTATCTTTTTTTGATCTTTTTAAATGTACGTAGATTGCATTATTGCCATATGCTTCATCAAGTTTTCCTAGTAGCCAAGAAAGTCTATTATCTGCTTCTATATGATTTTTTGGATAATTAAAACGATTTTTTTGAAGCAAACCATTTCTTGACTCATGGGCTGAGCTATAATTTATGATGTGTGAGCAAGCTTTTATAAATGCTGATGATCCACACCTACCAGTATTTAATATAAAAACATTCATAATGTATTTCCTTTTATAAAATCCTTAGTTAACATTTTCTTTTTTCCTTCTACTTGAATTTTAGTTATTTCTATACTTTCTTTAAAATTATTATTAAGTATTAATTTATTTTTGAAATGAAAAATTTTTCCTTTTTCTCCTTTTATATTTTTATTGCTAGTTGCATTTAATATTTTGATAATTTTGTTATTTTGAATTATCCTTGCTCCAGGATAAGGACTAAGACCTCTAATAAATCTTATTAATTGAGTGGATTTTAATTCTAAATTAATTTGACAAAATTCTTTAGTAATTTTTGGTGCTTTTTTATCATTTGAACCTATTTTTTGTTGAGTTACTTTAATTTTTTTTGTAAATATTTTTTTTATGCTTTCTATTAAAAGTTTTGAACCTGATATGATTAATTTATCATGCAGTGAACCTGCTGTTTCATTTTCGCTGATAGTGATTTTTTTTGTATCTATAATATTTCCTTCATCTATTTTTTCATTAATAAAAAATGTTGTTACTCCTGTATTGTTTTCTCCATTTATTATAACCCAGTTAATGGGTGCTGCACCTCTATAATTTGGTAGTAATGATGCATGTAAATTTATGCTTCCTTCTTTAGGTAGGCCAATAAGTATTTTAGGAAGCATTCTAAAAGCTACAACTACAAACAAATCAGCATTTAATTTTTTGATTTTATTTATAAATTCTTCTGATTTTAGATTTGGTGGTTGAAATATTTTTATGTTTTTTGATAATGCATATTCTTTTACTGGTGAAAAACTGATTTTTCTTCCTCTACCTCTTTGTTTATCAGTGGATGTTATAACACCTAAAATATTAAATTTTTGTTCTACAAGTTTTTTTAAACATTCTACAGCAAAAATAGGTGTTCCCATAAATACAATTGATTTTTTACTCATATCATTCAAAATCTTTATATAAAAGGTATTTTTTTCTCATAGTTTTATACTTATTTATTCCAGGCAACCAGGAATTTCTAATTTCTTTTTCAGAAATACCACTTTTAATTTGTTCTTCTAATTTTTTATTTCCTGCAATTCTATGAAAATTTTTTCCAAAAAAATCAATAGAATTTTTATTTAATGAATTATA